>Ga0307509_10000781_pt1 | contig 54552 bp, 44 predicted proteins | sample 10_EM_MG_FD_202245 | JGI IMG/M metagenome (GOLD analysis project Ga0307509, IMG submission 202245) | Populus trichocarpa ectomycorrhiza microbial communities from riparian zone in the Pacific Northwest, United States - 10_EM | ecosystem: Host-associated > Plants > Roots > Unclassified | place... | reverse complement strand
CAAGGCGGACGTCCCGGACTCCGCGGCTTCGCTTTGCCGCGACGATGGCTGACTGCTCGGGGCCGGGGAGGCCTGCGCGACGCGCAAGGGCGTCGTGCTGGTCATGGCGATGCGGCGAACTGCGATCGAGCCCTGTGCGGGCTTTTCAAAGGTGAGGCCGGTTCCTTCGAGGATCTTGCCCATGGCGGCTTCGACCGTCATCTCGCCACGGAGCTCGGGAGCATTTACACCGCTGACGACGCGCGGATCGACCAGCACGTTGGTGTTGGCGCGACGGCCGATGGCAGTGACCGTGTCGGCCATGGGCTGGCTTTGCAGATCGAATTTATAGACCGCTGAGTCCGCATGTGCGGCGCAGGCGCTGAGGACTGCAGTAATCGCAAGCGTGATGGCGCTATTGCGCCGGTGAGTCTGGCTCATTCAAACCCCCTGTCGAGACCAAGTCTGTTTTCTTATTGGCCGTGAAGCCGCCACCTACTTAGACGGCTAGCCACGCTCAAACCTCACTTGGCTTGCGAAGAGAAAATTATCGCCCCAGCGCTTGCAGGGCCAACTGTCAGCCTCCCGCAGGCGCAAGGGACAGGCCTGCTCGAAGGATGCTGCATGCGCCGGATCGCTGCGCAGCCATTTGCGAAACGCGTGCTCCAGTCCGGCATTGCGATCCGGCCGCAGCAGTCTAGCAATCCAGGCTGCAGCTTTGGCATCAGCCGATCGATCTTCAGGGAGCCTGGCAAGATCGAATTTAACTTCGTACCCAGGCAGCTCAGACGCAATGCGCGTCAGCAAAGATCCAGTGGATGTTCGACTGCCAGAAGGCCCGCCAGAAAATGCTCGACGCCTACGCCAAGCTCAAACCACAAACCGATGCGCTTCCACTCGCCGCCTGAACCGGTCAACATCACTGTGCCGAGGTACTAGCGCTTTAACGACGGATCCCAATGCTCGGCAAGTTTGCCGTTCTCGACACGAAACAGCGTGAGGTTGGTCGTGGTGTACGTCCTGGCGGCGTCATTTGGGTCGGGCACCTCGCGCACGAACGCAATGGTGACCATATCGCCCTCGGCCGTGATCGCGACGATGGGCTTCTTGACGCGCGCCTCGATCGGGATGGGTTTGCGGCCGTTCTTGGCGAACATGTCGATCAGGTTCTGGCGGCCGCTGGCGTAATTCGGATTGTGTTGGATGTAGCCTTCGGTCGTGTACTTGGCGGTCAAGTCCAGATGCCCGGCTTCGACCACTTCACGCCAGAAGTCGTACACCAAGCGCTTGTTGGCGGCCAGCTTCGGATCCTTGCTTTGCAGCATCGCGGCATGATCCGGATTGCCCGTGACGACGCCATCCGCGAATCCAGTCAACGGCAGCAGCCCGCTTATCAGCACCCAACACAGTGCAGTCACTCGTTTCTTGTTCATGATGTCCTCGATTTTGAATGATCCTTGCCCACCCGTTCGACAGTTTACGTCAAAATTGTCCGTGTGAGCCCACGCCGTTGCCCACTCAAACATAAGAGCCGCGCACGGCAGCGCGATGGCGCCAATTCTATGTAGCAATTTCTCCACGTCGCCACTTTCCAAGAACGACAGCAACGACTCAGGAGATCGCATGAGCAGAACGAAGGGTACCGCCCCACATTTCGCAGCACCGCACGCAGCCTCAGCCGCCGCAATTTCCTGCAGCAATGCGTGCTGGCTTCCGGCGGCTTCAGGCCGCATCCGCATTGGGCGCGTTGTGGGCGCCGACCGCTTGCGGGGGACGCGCGTACCGGTGTTCGCTTATTCGCATATTAAAAGAGATGATGGACCGAGTCCCAGAAATTGCGCGGCCTCGTGGAGAGAGGCAATTCTCTGATCAATCGCCGTTCGGGCAATTTCTGCGCGAGCATCGGACAAACCTCGTTGCCGCGACGGGGAGGTTTCGCTTTCGACCGACACGTTGTGCTTCCTGCATACCTGCATCGCAAGATCCACGAGCGATAGCGTACTTCTTGGTTTCACGCGCGGAGGCGGCAACGAGGCGAGAAATCGATCGGTGCCGATCACTCGTGGATCAAACGCACGTTTTCGATTGTGAGTTTTGAGCAGTTACCGTCAGAGTTACTGTACGAGTGAGCGCGCTCCTCAGCAGCAGCTTTTTCCCGTAAAGACTGCAGGCTCAATCGCGGCAGAGATGAGCACTGCTACTCCCCCCGCAGACATTTGGAGCCCGTATTCGGCCCATAAACTGCCGTCCTCGCTGGGGACCAACCGAGCTTTGCCGCCGAAAATCGGCAAGCGTGTGTCCGCAAGCGACCCCGGCCTGAGTCTGCAGTTCTGGAACGACATGGAGGTGCTGGATCTGAATCGATCACAGCTGCGCGATCATCGCGAACGCAAAGGCATCGACTTTCATGCACTGCACCGAGTCGAGATTGCCTTCGACGAGCTCGTGACGAACATCGTCCGGTATGGCTACGCGGACCAACTCCCGCATCGCATCGGTGTGGTGGCCGATAATCACATCACCCTGATTTTCCACGACGACGGACGTGAATTCGATCCGTGCCCGGATGCAGCGAAGCGCAAGGGCGAGCGGGAGCTGCCGGCTAGGTCAAATGCACCAATAGACCAACAAGAACGAGCGCGTTGTGGTCATCGTGCGCTAGCGACTCCCGGCTAAAGTGATGCCGAAGTTGGAGAGCACGATGGCAGCAGCACAGGATTACGACATAGGCGCCGACGACATCTACCTGCGTGAGCGCGGCAGAATCTTCCTGTCCGGAATCCAGGCACTGGTGCGCCTTCCTCTCATGCAACACCGGCTGGACAGGCTGCGAGGACATGAAACCGCCGGCCTGATCTCTGGCTATCGCGGTTCTCCGCTCGGCGGCTACGACCAGCAACTGTGGCGCGCCGCGGCACACTTGCGCAATCACGAGATCGTCTTCCAGCCTGGACTGAACGAAGACCTCGCGGCGACTGCATTGTGGGGCGCGCAAATCCACCGAGCGTTCGGTGACGTCAAATATCAAGGCGTGTTCGGCATCTGGTATGGGAAAGGTCCGGGCGTCGATCGTTCTGCCGACGTCTTTCGCAACGCGAACATTCAGGGCACGGCGCCGCTCGGTGGCGTCCTCGCGCTTGCGGCTGACGATCATGGTGCGCAGTCCTCGATGTTTCCGCATCAGACAGACGGCATCCTGCAATCCGTCGGCATGCCCATCCTGCAACCGGCGACGGTTGCGGAGCTGTTGACGTTCGGGCTCGCCGGCATCGCGCTGTCGCGCTACTCGGGCCTGTGGGTCGCAATGAAAACCATTACGGAAGTCGTCGAAAGCGCAGGCTCCTTCGAGCTGCCCGATCCCTGCCCGCAATTCACGGATCCAACCGACTTCGCGCCGCCACCGCACGGGCTGAACTGGGACGCACGATTGCGCTGGCCGGCGCAGCGACACGAACTGGAGCGTCGCCTCCATGAGGAACGACTGCCCGCTGCCCGCGCCTTTGCAGCCGCCAATGGATTCGATCGAATCATCGTATCTGCGCCGCAGCGCCGTTTCGGCATCGTTACGGTCGGCAAGGCGCATCAAGATCTATTGCAGGCGCTGGCGGATCTCGGCATCGGGACGGCACGCCTCGCCGAGCACGGCGTCTCCATCTACAAGGTAGGAATGAGTTGGCCGCTCAGCACGCGAGTGCTGATCGAATTCGCAAGCGGCCTGGAGGAATTGCTCGTCATCGAAGAGAAACAAGGCATCGTGGAGGAGCAGATCAAGCAAATGCTCTATCACATGCCTGCGCCCTCGCGGCCTCGCGTAGTCGGCAAGCGTGACGAACAGGAAAAAAGCCTTTTGCCGCAGACTCTCGAGCTCGATCCGTTGCTGGTGGCGCGCGCGCTGGTGGCGAGATTCGGCCGACACCTGCCGGGTGCGCAGCAATCGTTGGCCAGACTGGAACGCGCCGTGGACGACAACGCGCCTGCCGCGCTTGCCGTGCGTAAACCCTATTTTTGCGCCGGCTGTCCGCACAACACGTCGACGCGGGTGCCCGACGGTTCGATCGCGGGTGGCGGCATCGGTTGTCATGTGATGGCGCTGGATGCGCCGGAGCTCAGGACTGCCACGTTCAGCCAGATGGGTGGCGAGGGAATCCAGTGGGTGGGCGCTGCACCCTTCGTCGCTACGCCGCACATCTTTCAAAACCTCGGCGACGGCACTTATCAACACTCGGGATTGCTCGCCATTCGCGCGGCCATCGTTGCCGGTACCAACGTCACGTACAAGATACTGCTCAACGACGCGGTGGCGATGACCGGCGGGCAAGCACCCGAAGGCAGCCCGGATCCGATCAGGATTGCACGTACGCTGCAGGCCGAGGGCATCAGCGCCCTGGCGCTGGTCTCCGACGCCCCGGAAAAATGGCGCGGCCGGCAGGATTTGCCGCCTGATCTTGAGATCGTCCATCGCGATGGACTGGACGGTGTGCAAAAAAAATTCCGCACGCTCGCCGGCGCGAGCGTCATTCTGTACGAACAGACCTGCGCGTCCGAAAAGCGCAAGCGCCGCAAGCGCAAGGCGTATCCGGATCCGGACCGACGCATCATGATCAATGCGCGCGTGTGCGAAGGCTGCGGCGATTGCTCGGTGCAGTCGCGTTGTATCGCGATCGAGCCGGTCGAGACGCCCTACGGGCGTAAACGCCAGATCAATCAAAGCAGCTGCAACAAGGACTATTCATGCTCCAAGGGCTTTTGCCCGAGCTTTGTCGAAATAGCGGGCGCGCAGCTTCCGCAGCCTGCTGTCGGCGAAGCTGTGGAGCTGGAGCGACGCTTGTTGGCACGCGTTCCGGCGCCGTCGCCCGCCAGGCCGGATGCCCCCATCAATATCTATATTGCGGGGGTAGGCGGTGCTGGTGTGCTCACTCTGGGGGCGCTATTGGGCGCAGCCGCGCATGTCGAAGGTCATAACGTAACCGTCCTCGACTTCACCGGTTTGGCACAGAAGAACGGCGCCGTGGTGAGCCAGGTGCGCATCGCCGTTCCCACCCAGCCGCTGGCGGCAACACGAATCGGACCCGCAGCCGTGGACTTGATGATCGGCGCGGACCTCGTTGCGGCGGCTGCGCCCGATGCCTTGGTGCGGCTCGATTGCGCGCGCTCCGCGGCCGTTTTGAATCTCGACGTGACGCCTACGGCGCAAATCATCGCTGATGCCGATGCGCAGGTGCCCGTGGCAACCCTTAGAAAACGAATCGCCCAAAAAGTGCGTGCCGATGGCTTGTTCGAATGGAATGCCAGCCGGGTTGCGCAGGAAACGTTCGGCGATCCCGTCTACGCGAACGTGATGTTGCTGGGTTACGCTTGGCAGAAGTCTTTGATACCGATATCGGATGCAGCGATCGAGCGCGCAATCGCGCTCAACGGGGTTGCGGTTGAACTCAACACTCGTGCCTTTCGCTTGGGACGAATCGCAGCGTTCGACCTGCACTCACTCTCCGGCAACGCAGCGGCAACTGCGGCCACGCCTGAGCCACCGGCCATCGACGAGTTGCCTGACATGCGCGCGGCGGAGCTGGCTCGTTACCAGGATGCACAGTATGCGAACCTCTATCGTGGAGCAGTCGCTGCGGTGCGCGCTGCAGAGCAACGGCTGGCGAACACATCGTTCGATTTGACGCGCGCGGCGGCGGAAAATCTTTTCAAACTGATGGCGTACAAGGACGAGTACGAGGTCGCTCGTCTCTACAGCAATGGTGAATTCGAAAGTGCACTGCGCCGCCAATTCGCCGCTGTCGGAAAAATCTCCGTGTGGCTGGCCCCGCCGCTGCTGTCCGGCACGGACCCGGCAACCGGGCGGCCGCGCAAACGCAGGTTCGGACCTTGGATATTCAAGATATTCAAGCTGCTCGCCGCACTGAAGGGCCTGCGCGGCACTGGCTTCGACCCTTTCGGTTGGACAGCCGAACGTCGCCTGGAACGCGAGGCGGTGAACTTCTACCTCGATCAGCTTGCGCTGGTAGGCGAACGATTGACTGCAACGAACTACGCAACCGCATTGGAGCTGCTGCGCCTGCCGGAACGCATTCGGGGCTTCGGACCCGTCAAAGTCGCCGCGTTGCAGTCCGTGCGTATTCGCCAGCAGCAACTCACAAGCCAGTTCGTGCTTCCGGCGCCTCCTGCGCATAAGCTAGGCGCATCGGGTGGTCGGGGGGAATGGGCAGAATGGCCGGATCGAAGTCGATCGAGCGGGTAGGACACATCATGCGCGCGCTCGAGCGCGGGCCGCCCGGAGGCATGAGCACCGCCGAGATTGCCGATGCCACAGGGTTCGACCGGGCCACCACGCATCGTGCAATCGTGTCGCTCGAGCGCATAGGTTTTATCGATCGCGATCCACGCTCGCGGACGGTTCGTCTCGGCGTGTACATGTTCAGCCTGGGCGCAAAAATCGCCCGACGCTTCAGCGTGCTGGAGCATGCGCGCGAGGCCGTGGCGAAGCTCGCCGACCAGACCGGCGACACGGTATTTCTCGCGGTCAGAAACAAGTTCGACAGTGTTTGCATCGACCGCCGCAGCGGCAACTATCCTTTCAAGGCGCAGACGTTGAACGTCGGCGACAGCTTGCCGCTGGGCGTCAGCACGGGAGGATTGGCCATCCTGGCGGCGATGAGCGACGAGGATGTTCGCCACGTCGTGCAGTACAACGCGGTCAGCATCAACGAATTTCATCGGGTCAAGCCGCACGACATCTACAAACACGTGCAGGAAACCCGGCGCCGCGGTTACGCGGTCTACTTCGGTCAGATCGTTTCGGGAATGGGCGCGGTGGGCTACGCCATCAAGGATGCCCGCGGCAGGCCGCTGGCCGCGATCAGCGTTTCGGCGGTGCTGGACCGCTTGACTGACGATCGCATCAAATCCATCGCCCAGTTGATTTTCAAAGCGGTGGTGGAAATAGAGCAGCGCGCCACCCTCGTGAGCCCGGACGAACTTGGCGATTGCTAGCACCAGCTCAACAACGCGCGCTCAGCCCGCCATCCACCACGAGCAGATGTCCGTTGATGTAGCGCGCCTCGTGCGATGCCAGGTACACAGCCGCATTGGCCACATCCCAAGGATCACCTTCGAATCGAGTCGGACTGCGCTCGGCTCTCGATCCCGTCGGTGCAGCCTCCTTGCCGGCGAGCGCGCGCCCCATGCCGGTGTCCAGCAGTCCGGGCAGAATGGCATTGGCGCGCAAACCTTGAGCGGCATACTCGAGCGCTACCGCGACCGTCAGTTGATTCAACGCCGCCTTCGATGCGCTGTAGATCGAATAGTGCAAACCCGTGTAGCGGATGGATGCCACGCTTGAAATGTTGGTGACGACGCCGCGCTGGTTGGCGAGCAAGTAAGGCAAAGCGCAGCGAATCGTCGTCGCGGCTCCAATGCAATTGAGCTGCAGTCCCCTGAGCCAATCTTCCGCGCTGAACGCCAGAAAATCCTTCACCTTAGGCACGCCCACATTGTTGTGCAGCACGTCGATGCGTGCGAAGGCCGCAATCGCAGCGTCGGTGGCATGCTGTACGGAATCGATGTCGGTGATATCCGCCTCGAGCGCCAGGCACTCGGCGCCGATGCTGGCCAGCAGTTCCTGCGTGCGCTCGGCGTTCGCCTTGTCAATATCCACGACGACGACTTTCGCCCCGGCGCGCGCGTAGGCATAAGCGGCGGCTTGCCCGAGGCTAAGCATATCGCTGGATGAACCGCCGCCGTAGATGACCGCAACCTGGCCTTGCAATCTATCGTTGCTGCGCGGCGCATGACTCGGCAAGTGCTGTAGGTACGCCATCGGATCGGAAATTTTCATGTCGGCCATTTACAGGAATCTGGCGACCGCGGCGTTGAACGATTCCGGCGCCTCGAGAAATGGGAAATGCGCGCCGCCCTGCGCCGCGGAGAATTCGCATATGTGTGCCTGGGGAATCTGGCTCTGTATGTAGTATTGCGATCGCTTGTCGACGTGGCTCACCGCGCCGCAAATGACCAGCGTCGGGCGGTCGATGCGGCGCAGAACGTCGCGCCAGTCCTGCGTGCAATGGCTCCACAGCAATTGCGCCGCCACGGCGGTAGAGGTCTTGGCGTTTTCATCCAGAATCCATTGCAGCAGCGCCGGAGGAATGTTCTTGGTCACCATGCCGCGCACAAACCCGGTCCGCAGGTCGACGCCCTGCTCGGTGCGCAGGCCGGCGCAAAGATCTTCGAGCTGCTGTCCCGTGAACAACGCGCCGCACTCGACAATCTCTTGCGCGGACATTCCAGGCAGGACCGTCAGCATGGAAGGTTGATCGACCAGCACGAGCTTGTGCAGCTTGCGTGTGCCGAACAGGTCTATGTAGCTCCATATCACCGACACGCCCATGGACCATCCCAGCACACAGGTGCGTTCCAGAGCGAAGTGCGCCATCAGTTCTTCCAGATCCATGGCGAGGCGGGACATGCGCAAGCCGCCCTGGGGCGGGGGAGATTCACCGTGACCCCGAATGTCCGGCACGATGACCCGGTGAGTCGATGACAGGCTTTCGAGCTGGTGACGGAACATGGCGCCGGACTGCGACCAGCCATGAATCAGGATCAGCGGCGGCCCGTCGCCTTTGACGCGATAGGGAATGATGGCGCCGTCCGAAGCAGTGAATTGCCCGAGAGTCACGGCGCCTATATCGCTGGGTCCGGTTCGGTCACTGCTCGACATGGGTTGTATTCCTGGGTATTGGGTTCGTTGTTGCCCGCATGAGCAGCCCGCCCCTGCGGACCGCTCATGCTTGGCTTCAGAAGTGAATCGTCAGTTCAACTCCTGCCTCCCGCGGGCGTCCATAGTACGACTCGACGAAACCGAAGGTGGCGGCCAGATCCAGGCCGTTCACCAAGTACTGTTCGTCGGTGAGATTGGTGCCGAAGGCGGCCAACGCCCAAGTGCCGTTTGCCGAGGTATAGGACACGCGGGCGTTCAAGAGCGTGTAGGGATCCTGAATGTTATACGGCGAATTGCCGGGCTCCTTATAAGTCTTGCCCTTGTAATTTGCATCGATGCGGGCGCTTGCGAGGGCGCCGCTATGCAAAGGGAAGTCTTGCTGGATCGAGGCCGATACGGTGGCCGTTGGAGTATCGGGGAGCTTGTAGTCCAGATGGATGTTGGCAAGCACTCCCGGATCGAGCTGGAGGTATTTGCCATCCAGCACGCCGATGCCCAGCTGCAATGTGGTATTGCCGGCGATCTTCGCCGTGGCTTCCAGTTCGAAACCGTCGATACGCGCCTTGCCGGCATTCTGCACGACCGGCTGCGGGCTGCCGCTGGCATCGGCGAGCACGGACGTGAGCTGCAGATCGGTGTAGTTGCTACGGAATACGTCGGCGTTCACGATGAGACGATTGTCGAACCACTGCGATTTGATGCCGACTTCATAGGCCTTGAGCTTTTCCGGGTCGTTGCGTTCGAGCGAGGTCTGACTGAACAGCCGAGGCGTCCAGCCGCCCGCCTTGAATCCTTCCGAATAGGATGCGTACAGCAGAACGTCCGGGGTCACCTTCCACGCCAGCGAAGCCATGGGCGTGAACACTTTGTCGGTCTTGCTGCAATTGTCGAACACGCCATGCACGTCCAGTCCTGGGCAGGTGTATTCGCGCGGCTGCTCCAGGAAGAACCAGCGGTTGGTGAAGTCCTTCTTCTCCCGGTTGTAGCGTCCGCCGACGGTCAGCTGCCAGCGGTCGGTCAAGTCGTAAGTTCCCTGGCCGAAAACCGCCAAGGAAGTTCCATCGAGCGTCGCGTTGGAGTGCGCGTTGAAGTCCAGTGGTATTGACGTGGTGACCAGGCCGTCCCACAGCTTGGTGACGTAGCTGTCATGCAGATCCTCGCGCAGGTAATACACGCCGGTAGTCCACTTGAAGCGTTCGAACGAACCGTTGAGCTGGAATTCCTGGGAGAACTGGGCATTGCGGTCGGTGACGATGGTGTCGAGCAGCGGATACGGCGAATGGTCGCCGTCGCGTCCGGCCACGCTCCAGACGTGACGATAGGCGGTGATGGATTTCAATGCGAGCTGGTCGTTGATGTCGTAGTTGACGACGCCCGACACGCCCCAGGTGTCGAAGTCGTTCTGGTTGGAGCCGGTGCCGTAATCCGTGCCAGGTCCGCTGACGTAGCGATTGTCGAACCTGGAGTCGGCGGGCAACCCGAGCCTGGCATTGATGGTCGGATAGTATTCGTCGTTCAGCGCATTGGTCAGGGCGTTGGGAAGGAATGCGCTGTTGGCGCCATATGGGCCGTGTTGACGCGTGCGGGTGTAGTCGCCGGACAGCAGGATCTCAAGCCCGGTCGCCGCCTGGTATCTGGAAGTCAGGCGCAGGGCATGCTCGTTGATATCGCCGGTGCCTTGACCGCTGGGATCGAGCACGCGCTCGCCTATGTCGTTGGTCGTGCGGCTCGAGCCCGCGACACGCACCGCGAAAGTATCACTCATCGGCAGGTTCACACTGGCGTTGACGTCGACGCGATTGTAGGTGCCCAAGGTCAACCCCATTCTTCCGGAGGTGTCCTCGAAGCTGGGCTTGAGCGTCGTAATGCGCAGCGCGCCGCCGATAGTGTTCTTGCCGTACAGCGTGCCCTGCGGTCCGCGCAGAACTTCAATCGACTGCAGGTCCATCAAGCCGGTGATGGCGCCGCTCGACCGAGCGACATAAACATCGTCGACATACAGGCCGACGCCGGGATCGTTCGGAATGAGAAAGTCATTTTGACCCACACCGCGAATGAAAATCTGCGCCGCGGACCCGCCGCCGTCCGGGCGGCCGTTGTTGATTTCAAGGTTGGGCGTGGAATTGGTGAGCGCGCCGACGTCGCTCAAGCCCCGTTCGCCAAGCTCTTTGCCGGAAATCGCGGTGATGGAAATCGGCACATCCTGCAGCCGCTCCTCGCGTTTGCGCGCCGTCACCACGACTTCCTCCAGGCCAGGACCGGCGTCGGCGACCGTAGCCGGCTGCGCCCCCGTTTGCGCCGATGCACTGCCACAGGCCCAGGCGACTGCACCGGCTGTGACTAGTATTGCAACCCTCGATTGATCGTTTTTAGACATTTGCAGGGCCCCCCACTGATTGTTCGGACTCTTGGCGATCCGAAACTTAGGTTATTCAAGCTGCATCGATCTTGGAGCGAACGAGATGTCGATGCCAAGACAGGGCGGGCTACCGAGCTTAAGGAGATCGAATAGTAAACAGGGCAGTACAAATAGCGAACAACGGTCTACGCCGCTATTGCTCGCGCTCGATGCTCGAGCGCATAAATCAGGAAATTCGGCGTGGCTCATACCAGCGGCCGTCAGTCATCGTGCATATCTCACTATGTCCATCGGCGGAGTGGTGCGTTGCACGACCGACTTGATTGCAAAGCTCGACTGCACGTGAGCGACGCCGGGAATGCGAGTCAATGTAAAAGCGAGGAACCGCTGATAGGTGGATAAGTCCTTGGTAACCACTCGCAATTGATAATCGGCGCCTCCCGTGATGAGCATGCAGCTCATGACCTCGGGCACGCGCGCGATGCGCTCTTCGAACACTTTCAACGTGTCCTCGGTCTGACGTTCGAGCGTTACCGAGACCAATACACAGATGCCGACGCCCAGCTTCTGCTCGTCGTATCGAGCGGTGTAGCCAGTCACGATGCCTTCGCCTTCGAGACGGCGAATGCGACGCAGCGTGGGTGTCAGGGACAAGCCGATACGCTCGGACATTTCCCGCCAGCTGATGCGTCCATTGTCCGCCAGCAGCTCGAGGATCCGTAGATCCGCCTTGTCCAGGTGCGCAGGAGTGAATGATTCTTTGCTCTTCATAAAAGTAACTGGGTAAATCTGAAGAAGAGAAATTATTCAGCGCAGACTAACCCGATTCGCACCATCGAGAATAGCCGATGCCGCTGCCAGTCGGCGCTGAAGCCTTGCAGCCAAACCGACTTGAGGAGGATTCCTTGTGATGTGCCGAATAGCAACGCAGATCGTCTTGATTTGCGCCTGTCTTTTTTTGGCAGTGTATTCGCAGCAGGCGTTTTGGATGACAACGTACTTCTGAATGGAGTAAATCCCAATGGGAATTACCTCGGTGGAAACGAGCGGGATCCCGCGCAAACGGAAATGACTGCTAACGCGAAGGCAGTTTATGGCCTGCTGCTGACAGCGCTTGTCTCGGAAAAGAATGTAAGCATCTAGTATGACGATGCCGGCGGAAGCTATCTTCCTGTACAGCACGTAAACGTCCACAACTGAGATTGCATCATGACGTCAGGTCAGCTGCTTTGCGGGAGACCTTTTTTGGTGAACGTTCTGCGAATTGTAGGGTTAACCTTCAACTCGTCGACTATCGTCGAGCGTCATAGTTTCCGCGGCACAAGCGACACCACTTTCGCCACCCAAGATCCAGCCCAGAACATATGCGGACACGGACCGACGCGACGCCGTTTTCCCGAACCGGCAGGACATTGGTTCAGGCGCATGGGCAAAGATCTTTCGTGAGCTCGAGGCTCGTCTGATCCTATTCGAGTTCAAGAACTACGACGCAACTGAGATCGGCAAGGATGAGATCAATCAGACACGCAATTACCTGACGCCCGCGATGGGACGCCTCGCCATCATCTGCTCCAATAAGGCCCCTAATAAGCAGGCGCATCGGAAGAGAAATACGATATTTGCGGAAGAGAAGAAAGTTATCCTGTTTCTCTCTAAGGACAAACTGGAGGAGATGCTTTACATCAAGGAGCGAGGCGATGACCCCGGAGATCTCATACTGGACGAGATCGAATGGTTCTATCTTCAGCACGAGTGATCGCCCTGCTGCCACCTCAGGTATCGCAGGAACAGCGATCTTGGCGGCGCGACCCCCGCCTCTTCAATCGCCGAGCGTTCAGCATCCGAAGATCTGACCGCACACACGACGAATGAAATTCTCGTAACCCGAAAACCGCAGGCTTGGCGGCGCGAGTCGCATCAGCGAATCCCAATCATTTCCATAGCGCAGCGCGCTCTTGCTCGTTGTGAGCCAGCGAAGAAGATGCAACCGCCGCGTATCAAGCGAGGAATCTGCTCTTCCTGCGCCAACCAAATCTGAATCCAGCTCTACATCGCGGTTACCAAGAGGTAATAGAGGTCTAAGAGGTATGTCTCGCTCCAACTAGCGATGGAGCAGACGCTGGTGACACTGCAGTCGCGACTCGAAATCTGCGATATGCGCCACACCGGCTACCGTGACGGCCATTTGTTCGTGATCCGAGACAAGTCGTCGAGCGATTCTGACATGGCGTTTATCCGAATCGCGCTGACGGACCAGCTCCTGGACATTCAACGCCGGTCGCGGCTGCTCGATAACATAGTGTCGCCCTATCTAATTCATCGAGCGCCCAAGGATCGTAGGCGCGAGTGGATCGATAAGAAACCGCACTGGACCTACGTAATGCCCGACTACCTGACCAAGGCGTTCGCTAAGGTGCGCGATTCGATACCTCGGTTCGCGGCGATGTCGGAAGCGGAGCGACCGACGTATCACGAGGCGCGCGGTCTGGGCTCACGGATCTACATTGCGCAGGGTATGAGCGAGTCGGCAATCCAAGCGCTGATGACGCACGCCCATCGGCGCACAACGCAGATCTACTTGGATAAGGGCATCAGCGCGCTAACCGACGCCGACTACGTGCCGGTGGTGGCTCCACTGAAATTGAGCGAGGTACTGAAGTGATGTCGTCGTGTGGGATGGAGGCGTCGCCCGGAATTGAACCGGGGTAAACGGTTTTGCAGACCGCTGCGTAACCACTCCGCCACGACGCCGCGGGTAACACAAAACAAAAAACGGGTTTGTGTTTTATTTGTGTTGAAAGAATCGACGAACAACAAAAACGCGGCTGTAAGCCGATGAAAAATCTAAGGAAATCTTGGAGCGGGAAAAGGGGCTCGAACCCTCGACCTCAACCTTGGCAAGGTTGCGCTCTACCAACTGAGCTATTCCCGCTTGGGGTCATTGTGGAACCGGCGATATTCTAGGGCCGCACGCCGCTCTGTCAAGGTGAAGGGTCAAGATTAACCGCTGCCGGCCTTCATCAGATCCGGCCATGCGGCGCGCAGATAAAGCACCATCGACCACAGTGTCAGGGCTGCGGCGGCCACCAGGCACAGCAGGCCCAGCTCGAATGCCGGGATGAACCACACATCGCTGCGAAACAGCATCATGGACAGGCCGGTCATCTGGAAAATGGTCTTGACCTTGCCCAGCGACGACACCGCCACCTTGCCGCGCGCGCCGACCTCCGCCATCCACTCGCGCAGCGCCGAGATGGTGATCTCGCGGCCCACGATCACCGCCGCAGTCATCGTGATCAGCACCTGCGGATGGAAGTGGATGAACTTCAACATGGGTGGATCGTGGCTGACCAGCAGGATCAGCGCCGTCGCCACCATGAGCTTGTCGGCGACCGGATCGAGGAAGGCGCCGAGCGCTGAAATCTGGCCCAGGCGCCGCGCCAGGTAGCCATCGAGCGAATCGGTGATGGCCGCGAGAATGAAGACAATGGCCGCTGCCGGATTCGACCAGCCGTACGGCAGATAAAAGAGCACGGCTACCAGCGGGATCATGACGATCCGCGCGAACGTCAGCACGTTGGCGATGGGAAACGACGTCATCACTCAACCGCTTGCATGCAGCGTCTCGTAGATCGCCTGCGCCAGCTTGCGGCTGATGCCGTGCACTTTCTCGAGATCCTCGATGCCGGCGCGCGCAATGCCCTGCAGGCCGCCGAATTGCCGCAACAGCTCGCGCCGCTTGCGCGGTCCGAGTCCGGCAACGGTTTCGAGCACGGACTCCCGGCGTGTCTTGGCGCGGCGGTGGCGGTGACCGGCGATGGCAAAGCGGTGGGCCTCGTCGCGAATTCTTTGAATCAGATGCAGGGCGGGCGAATCGGGGGGCAGTATAGAGGGCAGCTCGTGATGCGCCAAGAACAGGCGCTCCTGGCCGGGCCGCCGATCCGCGCCCTTGGCGACACCCACGATGTTGATGCCGGTGATCTCCAGTTGCTCCAGCACGGCGATGGCCTCCGCCATCTGCGCCTTGCCGCCGTCGATCAAGAGCAGATCGGGCATCGGCACCTCGCCTTTCTTGATGCGCGCGTAGCGGCGTGTCAGCGCCTGCCGCATTGCGCCGTAGTCATCCCCTGGCGTGACGCCTTCGATGTTGAAGCGTCGATAGTCCGACTTCAGCGGACCGATCGGACCGAATACGACGCAGGAAGCAACGGTGCTCTCGCCCATCGTATGACTGATGTCGAAGCATTCGATGCGCGTCGGTGCGGCCGGCAACTGCAACGCTTCGGCAACGGCGAGCATTTGCTCGGCGGTCGTCGCCTCGGTGGCCTGGCGCATCTTCAGGCCCAGATCCGCGTTCGTGCGCGCCATCTCCAGCCAACGCGCCCGGACCCCGCGCACTGACGGACGGATGCGCACGGCCTTTTCCATCTTCTGCGTGAGTGTGGCTTCGAGCAAGTCCGCATCTTCGACCGCTTCGCTGATGAGGATTTCGCCCGGCGCTTCGCGTGCAAGGTAGTACTGGCTCAGGAAACCCGACAGCAGTTCACCCGCTTCGGCCAGTCCTGCCTTGGGAAAGAAGTTGGTGCTGCCGAGATTGCGGCCGCCGCGCACGAACACCACCGAGACGCAATGGTCGCTGCCGTTCGACGCAAGCGCCACCGCATCGATGTCCTGCTCGTCGCTGCGCGTCACCGATTGCGTGGAGTGGATGGCTTTGATGCCATGAATCTGGTCGCGCAGCCGCGCCGCGCGCTCGAAGTCCAATTGCTGCGACGCGTCCTCCATGCGACGCGCCAGATCTTCCAGCAGTTCGCTGCCCCGTCCTTCCAGCACCTTGATGCCGTCGTTGATGTCCTGGCGATATTGCTCTTTCGTGACCAGTTCGACGCATGGCGCGGAGCAGCGCTTGATCTGGTGCTGCAGGCAGGGCCGCGAGCGGTTCGAGAAGAACGAATCGTTGCAGGGGCGCAGCAGGAACAGCTTCTGCAGCAGCAAGACGGTTTCGCGCGTGGCGCGCGCATTCGGATACGGACCGAAGAACCGGCCGGGCATCTTGCGGCTGCCGCGATAGAAGCTGATGCGCGGATAGTCCTGGTCGGTGGAGATGTGCAGGTAGGGAAAACTCTTGTCGTCGCGCAGCGCCACGTTGTAGCGCGGCTTGTGGCGCTTGATCAGATTGAACTCGAGCAGCAGCGCCTCAGTCTCCGATGCCGTGACGGTCACTTCGACTGCGTTGATCTGCGCCACCATCGCCATGGTCTTGGCGGTGTGCGCCTTGCCGACGAAGTACGTAGTCAGCCGGTTCTTGAGATTGCGCGCCTTGCCGACGTACAGCACTTCGCCATCCGCAGCCATCATCCGGTACACGCCCGGACGCTGACTGACGTTGGCCAGAAAGGGTTTGTAGTCGAACGTCATGGGCACGCGTCAGCGGGCAGCGGACTTTGAGATGATTTGGGCGGCGGGCTGCGCAATGAACTGCCGGGCGCGCTCGAAGATCTTCACGAACATGTCCTCCGTCAGGCGCCGCGTCTGCGTGTTGTAGCGGCTGCAATGATACGAATCGATCAGCGTATGGCCCGTGGGCAGCGCATGCTCCGCGCCATGCGCAAAGGTGTACAGCGTCGGCTTCAGCGACAATGCCCGCAACGCCGCGCTGTGCGCGACCGAACCCAGCGCAACCAGCAAAGCTCCAGGCGGCGCCAATTGCAGTTCGGCCGCGAGGTAGCGATTGCACGTGCGGATCTCCTGCGGCGTGGGCTTGTTCTCGGGCGGCACGCACTTCACCGAGTTGCTGATGCGGCAATCGATGAGCTCCAGCCCGTCGTGTTTCGACAGCGACTCGGGACGGCTGGCGAATCCCGTGCGGTGCAGCGTGCGATACAGCAACAAGCCGGCATGGTCGCCGGTAAACGGACGGCCCGTCGCATTGGCGCCGTGAAAACCCGGTGCGAGGCCAACGATGATCAGCCGCGCCTTGGGATCGCCGAACGGCGCCACCGGCGCGCAATGGTAGTCCGGATACTCCTTTCTGCCGTCGGCGAGGAAGATTGCAAGGCGCGGACAATCGGTGCAGGTACGGTCGAAGACGACGCCGTCGGAGGGCCACAGGCTGGTGGCGGTGGAGTGAGAGGTGGCAACGTCGGCGACGCGGACGGTGCGTCGTGGAGGGGCGTTTCGCATCCGGGAATTGTACCGGCTCGCCAACGAAAACGGCCCGATGGTGACCACCGGGCCGCTCATTTCGTAGTCCCGGGTCAGGCGTGCGCCTTCTTGAACTGCTCTTCCTCGGTCGAACCCTTCATTGCCGTTACCGAGGACTGGCCGCCGGTCACCGTCTGCGTCACGTCGTCGAAGTAGCCCGCGCCCACTTCGCGCTGGTGTTTGGTGGCCGTGTAACCATTCTTCTCCGCTGCGAACTCCTGTTCCTGCAGCTGCACGTACGCCGACATCTGGCTGTTCTTGTAGCCGCGCGCCAGTTCGAACATGGAGTAGTTGAGCGCGTGGAACCCGGCCAGCGTGATGAACTGGAACTTGTAGCCCATGGCGCCCAGCTCGCGCTGGAACTTCGCGATGGTGGCGTCATCGAGCTTCTGTTTCCAGTTGAACGACGGCGAACAGTTGTAGGCGAGCATCTTGCCGGGGAACTGCTTGTGAATGGCTTCAGCGAAGAGCTTGGCTTCGTGCAGGTCTGGCTTGCCGGTTTCGCACCAGATCAAGTCGGCGAACGGCGCGTACGACAGGCCGCGGGCAATCGCCTGGTCGAGGCCGGCGTTGACATAGAAGAAGCCTTCGCTGGTGCGCTCCTTCGACTTGATGAAGCGGCGGTCCGTCTCATCCACGTCGGAAGTAATGAGATTGGCCGATTCGGCATCGGTACGCGCGACGAGCACCGTCGGCACGCCGCAGGTGTCGGCAGCGAGTCGCGCCGCGGAAAGCTTGCTGATCGCCTCCGCCGTCGGCACCAGCACCTTGCCGCCCATGTGGCCGCACTTCTTCGCCGAGGAGAGCTGGTCTTCGAAGTGCACGCCCGCCGCACCCGCTTCGATCATGCCCTTCATCAGCTCGAACGCATTTAATACACCGCCGAAGCCAGCCTCCGCGTCGGCGACGATAGGCTTGAGCCAATCCACGGACGTGTCGCCTTCGGCGTGATAGATCTGATCGGCGCGCAGCAGCGTGTTGTTGATGCGGCGCACGACCGACGGCACCGAATTCGCGGGATACAGCGACTGGTCCGGATACATCTCGCCCGCCAGGTTCGCGTCGCCCGCGACCTGCCAGCCCGACAGATAGATGGCATCCAGGCCGGCTTTTACCTGCTGCATGGCCTGGTTACCCGTCAAAGCACCCAGCGCGTTGACGTAGGGCTTCTCGTGCATGAACTTCCACAACTTCTCCGCGCCGAGCCGCGCCAGCGAATACTCGATGTGAACCGAGCCGCGCAGGCGTACCACGTCTTCCGCCTTGTACGAGCGTTGCACGCCCTTCCAGCGGGGATTGGTTTGCCAGTCTTTGCGCAGCTGCTCGGCAGCGGAAGTCGTCATGGAAGTTTCCTCACGGTGGAGTGAATGAGTCAGTCGATTTCGCCATACGCCGGCAGCGTGATGAACGTAGTGAATTCAGGGGCGGTCGTGAGCTTGTCGATGAACACGGCCGCGCGCTCGAAGTTGCCGCTGGCATAAGCCGCATCGCCGAGCTGCGCCTTGAGCTTGTTCAGCTCTTCGCGGGTGATCGTGCGGAACAGTTCGGCGGTAACCTTACGGCCGTCGTCGAGCTTGCCGTTGGGATGCTTGATCCATTGCCAGATCTGCGCGCGGGAGATCTCCGCGGTGGCAGCGTCTTCCATCAGGTTGTTGATCGGCACGCAGCCGAGGCCGCCGAGCCAGGAGGCGACGTACTGAACCGACACACTGACATTGCCGCGCAAGCCGGCTTCGGTGATCGTGCCTTGCGGAATCTGCACGAGATCCTTGGCGCTGACCTGCACGTCGCTCAGCGATTTGTGCAACTGGTTCGGCGTCGGCATCAGGCGGTTGAACACTTCCATCGCGATCGGCACCAGGCCGGGATGCGCGACCCAGGTGCCGTCGTGGCCGTCGCCTGCTTCGCGTTCCTTGTCGGCGCGCACTTTGGCGAGCGCTTCGTCATTGGCCTTGGGATCGTTCTTGATCGGTATCTGGGCCGCCATGCCGCCCATCGCGAACGCACCGCGGCGATGACAGGTCTTGATAAGGAGCTTGGAATACGAGCGCAGGAAGTGGCTGGTCATCGTCACCTGCTGGCGATCCGGCAGCACGAATTCCGGGCGGCGGCTGAATTTCTTGATGAAGCTGAAAATGTAGTCCCAGCGGCCGCAATTCAATCCGACGATGTAGTCCTTCAGCTCGAACAGGATCTCGTCCATCTCGAACGAGGCGAGAATGGTTTCGATCAGCACCGTGACCTTGATCGACGACGGCGCAATGCCGAGCTTCGCTTCCGAGTACTTGAACACGTCGGCCCACAGGCGCGCTTCCAGGTGGCTTTCCAGCTTGGGCAGATAGAAGTACGGGCCGGTGTCGTGCGCCTGCAGCGCCGCATGGTTGTGAAACAGGTACAGGCCGAAGTCGACGAACGCGCCGGGCGCCTGCTTGCCATCGACATAGATGTGCTTCTCGTACAGGTGCCAGCCACGCGGCCGCACCAGCAGCGTCGCGATCTGCGGATTCAGCCGATACTGCTTGCCGTCGGGATTCTTGAACTCGATGCTGCGATTCACGGCATCGCGCAGGTTGACCTGGCCTTGCACGACGTTGTCCCAGGTCGGTGTGAGCGAGTCTTCGCAATCGGCCATGAACACTTTCGCGCCGGAGTTGAGCGCGTTGATGATCATCTTGCGTTCGGTCGGACCGGTGATCTCGACGCGGCGATCCTGCAGGTCGGCGGGAATCGTGGTGACGCGCCAATCGGACTCGCGCACCTGGCGCGTCTGGGCAAGGAAGTCAGGCAGCATGCCCGCATCCAGTTCACCTTGGCGCGCCACTCGCGCGGCCAGCAAGGACTTCACGCGCTCACCGAAGCGGCGCGACAGGTCGGCGACGAATTCCAGCGCCGCGGGAGTGAGGATGCTCTCGTAGGCGGGTTGCATGGCGCCGCGGATTTCGATGCCTGCTGCGATGCCGGTTGCCAGATTGGTTGCCATCGACGCGTTCTCCAGAACTAAGGGACTGATAGGAAGGACTGCAGCCGCCCAATCTAAGTACCTCCCCACCCTCGCACCACAGCCCGTGCAGATCAGCACTGTTTCTCTGCCGGACAATCCATCCGCAGCACCCTCGCAGGCCGGGTTTCCACGCATTTCTGACCTTGAAAGCCTCCGCCTACTATGCAGAACTAGATTCTGGGATGCGGCGTCGGTCTGATCTGGCGCGCACAGTAGCCTTTTACTGGCTGCGGGTAAAATATATGATTAACGAACAACCAATACCTGAGAGATATGGCAGATGGAGCTTCGACATCTTCGCTACTTCATCGCGGTGGCCGAGGAAGGCCACATCACGCGCGCCGCGGAGCGGCTGGGGATTCAACAACCACCATTGAGCATGCAGATCCGGGCGCTCGAACAGGAACTGGATGTTCAGCTTTTCCGGCGCCAGCCGCGAGGTGTGGAATTAACGGATGCAGGCCGGGTATTTCTGGAGCGCGCACGCGTCATCCTGGAAGAGGTGGACCGGGCATTCGCCAGCGCGCGGCGCACGGCGCGCGGCGAACAGGGCCGCGTCGTCGTCGGCTTCACCAGTTCGGCGCCCTTCCATCCGTTCGTGCCGCGCGTCATCCGCGCCTTCCGTGAAATGTCGCCGCTGGTCTCCTTGGCGCTGGAGGAAAGCGGCAGCAGCGAACTGGTGCACGGGTTGCACGACGAAGATATCGACGCGGCGTTCATTCGCTCGCCGGTCGCCGACGTCGTGGGATTGCTCGTCAGGCCGCTGCTCGAAGAAGAGATGGTCGTCGCATTGCCCGCCGGTCATCCGCTGGCCATCGAGAACGGTGCCGACTCTGCGGCGCCGATGCCGCTCGCGTCGTTGGCCAACGAGACCTTCGTTCTCTACAAGCGCCGCGGTGGACCGGGCCTCTACGACAGCATCATCACCGCTTGTCGTGGCGCGGGTTTCGGGCCGCGAGTGGGCCAGGAAGCGCCGCGCATCATCTCGACCCTCAATCTCGTGGCCGCCGGCCTCGGTGTGTCGATAGTGCCCGCATCGTTGCGCAGCCTGCAGATGGATGGCGTCACCTACCGGCGCCTCAGCAGCAGCACCGCACTCAAAGCACCTCTGTTGCTCGCCTGCCGGCGGGGTGCAAATTCGGCGGCCGTGCAACGCTTCATCGATCTGGTACAAAGCACGGCCGAACACATCGACGCTGAACAGATCGACCATGGCGCGTGACGCCGATGCCGCTCCCTGCCCTGCTGCTGCTCAACAAGCCATTTCGCGTCCTGACCCAGTTCACCAGCGCAGACGCGAAGGCGACGCTGCGCGATTTCGTCAGCGCACCGGGCATGTACCCGGCGGGCCGACTCGATTACGACAGCGAAGGCCTGGTGCTGCTCACGAACTGGGGAACACTCCAGGCGCGGCTCGCCGATCCAGACTGGAAATCGCCGAAAACCTATTACGTGCAAGTGGAAGGCACACCCACCGAGGATGCTCTGGCGCAGCTTCGCAAGGGCGTGATCCTGAACGATGGACCGACATTGCCCGCCGAGGCCGAGTGCGTGGCCGAACCCGGATGGCTATGGCCGCGCGATCCACCGGTGCGTTTTCGCAAAGCCATTCCCACGGCGTGGCTTGCGTTGACGATCCGCGAAGGGCGCAATCGCCAAGTGCGCCGCATGACCGCGGCCGTGGGCTATCCGACGCTACGGTTGATTCGCTGGTCGGTGGGACCGTGGTCTATCGAAACCCTCGCGCCGGGTGCGTGGCGCGAAGTCGATGCGAACGAAATAAACGCATTCATGCAAGGCCGTAGGTTGGGCTGAGTCTGCGAAGCCCAACGATCTTTCGCGACGGATCGTTGGGCTTCGCAGACTCAGCCCAACCTACGCGGTCATCGGTGTTTGGCGGACGAGTGCAATCCGGCAATACGCATGGCCAGCTCCAACGCCTGCTCCGCGTTCAAGCGCGGATCGACCTGCGACTTGTAGGCACGCGCCAGATCGCCGTCCGTGAGGCCGCGTGCACCGCCCGTGCATTCGGTGACATCTTCGCCGGTCAGTTCGAAATGCACGCCGCCGAGCCATGAACCCATCTCGCGGTGAATGCGGAACGAGGCTTCCAGCTCGGTGACGATGTTGTCGAAGCGGCGCGTCTTCAAGCCCGAACTGGAGGTCTCGGTGTTGCCGTGCATGGGATCGCACATCCACAACACCGGGCTGCCGGTCGCGCGCACGGCCTGGATCAGCGGCGGCAGGCGCTGGTCGATGTCCTTCACGCCCATGCGATGAATCAGCACCAGCCGCCCGGGCTCGTTGTTCGGATTCAGCGTCGCGATCAAGCCTTGCACCCATTCGGCGCTCATCGACGGGCCCACCTTGATGCCCATGGGATTGGCGATGCCGCGGAACAGTTCGACGTGCGCGCCGTCGAGCGCCGCCGTCCGCATGCCGATCCAGGGCATGTGCGTCGACAGGTTGTACCAGCGCTGCTGGCGCTCGATGAAGCGCGTCTGCGCCTGCTCGTACAGCAGGTGCAAGCCCTCATGGCTGGAATAGAAATTGACTTGGCCGGCTTCGTGCAGCGGCGTGCTGCTCATCGCCTCGAAAAAATCGAGCGCATCGGAAATCGAGTCGACGATCTTTTCGTAGGCCGCCTTGAGCGGCGAATGACGCACGAAGTCCAGATCCCAGTACTCCGGGTGATGCAGGTCGGCAAAGCCGCCATCGATCAGCGCACGCACGAAGTTCAGGGTCAGTGCGGCACGTTCGTAGCCGCGCAGCAGCAACTGCGGATTGGGGATGCGCGCCTCTGGCGTGAACGCCGGAAGGTTGACGATGTCGCCGCGATAGCACGGCAGCGTGATGCCGTCGCGCGTTTCGGTATCGGCCGAGCGCGGCTTCGCGTACTGCCCGGCCATGCGGCCGATGCGCACCACCGGCTTCTTCAGCCCATGCAACAGCACCAGGCTCATCTGCAGCAGTATCTTCAGCTTTTTGGCGATGTTGTCCGACTCGCAGTCGTGGAAGCTCTCCGCGCAGTCCCCGCCCTGGAGCACGAACCCTTCGCCGCGCTGGGCGGTTGCGATCTGCTCCTTCAGCGCCTCGATCTCCCACGACACGACGAGCGGCGGCAGGCGCGCCAGCGATGCGACGGCGGAGTCGAGCGCGGCTTTGTCCGGATACGCAGGCTGTTGCTGCGCCGGTTTTCCCTGCCAGCTTGCTGGATGCCAATCGACCAGGTGCGCAGTGCGTGTCATAGCGTGAATCGTTGAATACCGTGGATAGGGTGGCCCGGCAGCCTATCACCGTGCCCCGCACCACAAAAGCACAAGCCAAGAACAAAGCATGGGGAACTTGCATACCGGCTTGTCGCTTCGTTTTACTTCGGCGCAGGGTTACGCCTCTAATGGCGCTTTCACGGAGACCCTTCATGCAAAAAGTGCTCATCCTCGGCGCCGGCAAGATCGGCGCGCTGATCTCCGGACTGCTGGCTGAATCGGCCTCTTACGAAGTGCACCTGGGCGACGTGAACGCGGCCGCGGCAATGTCCGTCGTGAAAGCCCACGGCCTGCCCAACCTGCATGCCCACACCGTCGATGCCTCGAACAGCGCGGTGCTGGATGCGCAGCTGCAGAGCCATCCCGTCGACGCGGTGATCTCCAGCCTGCCCTACTACTGCAACGTCGCGGTCGCGGAAGCCGCGCGACGCGCAGGTATACATTACTTCGATCTCACCGAAGACGTGGAAGTCACGCGCGCGGTGCGCGGCATCTCCGCCGGAGCGTCGCAGGCGTTCGTGCCGCAATGCGGCCTGGCGCCCGGCTTCATTTCCATCGCGGCGAACGAGCTCATCGGTCACTTCGACCAGTTGCGCACGGTGAAGCTGCGCGTCGGCGCGCTGCCGCAGCATCCGAACAACGTGCTGAAGTATTCGCTCACCTGGTCGACCGAGGGCCTCATCAACGAATACGGCAATCCTTGCGAAGCCATCGTCGATGGCCGGCGCACCGAAGTGGCGCCGCTGGAAGGACTCGAGGAGATCGAGATCGACGGCACGCTGTATGAAGCATTCAACACGTCGGGTGGACTGGGCTCGCTCGGCGAGACCTACGGCGTGCGCAGCAAGAACATGGACTACAAGACCATGCGTTACCCCGGTCACTGCGAGCAGATGCGCCTGCTGATGAACGATCTCAAGCTCAATCACGATCGCAGCACGCTCAAACGCATCCTGGAAAACGCCGTGCCGCAGACGCTGCAGGACGTGGTCGTCGTGTACGTCGCGGTGACCGGCACGCAGGACGGCGAGCTGCGCGAAGAGAACTACGTCAACAAGGTGTATCCGCAAGTGATCGCGGGCCGGCTATGGTCGGCGATCCAGGTCACGACGGCTTCGGGCATCTGCGCGGTGGTCGACCTGGTCGTTAACGGCAAGGGTCGCCACCACGGCTTCGTGCGGCAGGAAGACTTCCGTCTCACGGACGTGCTGCAGAATCGCTTCGGCAAGCATTATGCGTCCGGCAGCGGCAAGGAAGTCTCCGCGAACATGGTGGTCAGCGGGCAAGCCGGGCATCAGCGCGCGGCGCCATCGAACAAGGCAACGGCGAACACATCTTCGGGAAGCAAATAATGCGCACCATCCTTGCGGCTCTTGAACTGCACGATATCAATCCAGGCGCGTGGTCGGCCGACGGCGGCTGGTCGCGCGATACGCCCGGGCCGCTGATCGACTCGATCAATCCGGCCACCGGCGAAGTATTGGCGCGGGTGCAGACCGCGACAGCGGCCGATTACGAACGCATCATCGCGTCGGCGCGCAAAACGTTCGAACACTGGCGCACCGTGCCCGCGCCGAAGCGCGGCGAAGCGATACGGCTCGTCGCCGACGAGCTGCGCCTGCACAAGGATGCGCTCGGCAGCCTGGTCACTTTGGAGACTGGCAAGATCAAGCCCGAGGGCGACGGCGAAGTGCAGGAGATGATCGACATCGGCGACTTCGCCGTCGGCCAATCGCGCATGCTCTATGGTTCGACGATGCACTCCGAACGGCCGCAGCATCGGATGTACGAGCAATGGCACCCGTTGGGCGTCGTCGGCATCATCAGCGCGTTCAATTTTCCGGTCGCCGTGTGGGCCTGGAACTCTTTTCTCGCCGCAATCTGCGGCAACGTCAGCGTGTGGAAGCCTTCACCGAAGACGCCGCTGACAGCGTTGGCCGTGCAACGGCTCGCCAATAGAGTACTTGAGCGACACGGCTATCCCGGCATCTTCCAGCTCTTCATCAGCGCCGGGAATGAGCTGGCGGAAAAATTCGTCGCCGACCGCCGCGTCGATCTCGTGTCGTTCACCGGTTCCACGGCGGTTGGCCGGAAAGTCGGCGAACGCGTCGCGTCGCGTCTTGGCAAGAGCCTGCTCGAACTTGGCGGCAACAATGCCATCATCGTCGATGCAAGCGCCAACCTCGATCTCGCCGTGCCGTCCATCGTATTCGGCGCCGTGGGTACCGCGGGCCAGCGCTGCACCAGTACGCGCCGGGTATTCGTCCACAAATCGCGGGCGCGCGAACTGGAAGAACGGCTGCTGCGCGCCTACTCGCAAGTGCGCATCGGCGATCCGATGAACAAAGGCACATTGATGGGACCGCTGATCGATCCGTCCGCCGTCGAGCGCTACAAGAGCGCGCTAGAAACGGCGCAGCGCTCGGGCGGTACCCTGTTGTACGGCGGCAAGGTGCTGCCCGGACCGGGCAACTACGTCGAGCCCGCCATCATGCGCGCCCAGAGCGACTGGCCGATCGTGAAGACGGAGACGTTCGGACCGGTGCTGTACCTGATCGAGTTCCGCACGCTCGATGAAGCCATTGCCATGCAGAACTCGGTGGACCACGGCCTGTCGTCGGCGATCTTCAGCGACAGCGTGCAGCACGCGGAAAGATTCCTGTCGGCGACCGGCAGCGACTGCGGCATCGCCAACGTCAACATCGGCACGTCGGGTGCGGAGATCGGCGGCGCATTCGGCGGCGAGAAAGACACCGGCGGTGGCCGCGAATCGGGATCGGACTCGTGGAAGGCTTACATGCGGCGCCAGACGAACACGATCAACTGGAGCCGAGAGCTGCCGCTGGCGCAGGGGATCGATTTCAAGGTCGCGCCGTAGCTACTTCCTGCTCTCCGACTTGGCCTTCTCCACCTGCTCCACCAACCGCTTCTCCGACACCGGCAGCGCCGTCTTCAAATCCTGCGCGAACAGCGAGACGCGAAACTCTTCGATCATCCAGTGCAGCCGATCCAGCTCCGGTCGCGGCTCATGCCTGCCATCGGCGCTCAATTCGCGCAGCACCTTTGCCGACGGCGCAACCTTGCTCATCAGCTCGGCATCGCGCTTGAGATTGCCCGCGACCTTGTCCAATCGTCGCACCAGCGCTTTCAAGAATCGTGCGAGATGCGGCCACAATGTCGTGGACACCTGCAGCGGAAATTCCGGCGGTATGAGCGCAGTCAACTGCGCACGCGCATCGTCCACGACCGTCTTGAACACCGGGCCTTGCAACACCGCCAGCTTTTCCCGCGCGAGCCGGGCTTCGCGCAGCACGTCGGTGACGTGCGCTGCGAGGCGATCGACGACTGCGCCAAACTCGGCGCGGCCGCGATTCAGCATGGCGTCGAACTGCTCGGCGGTGCGCGGCAACGGCGCATCGTCGGCGAGGAAGCACAGTTCGAATGCACGCTCTGCAACGCCGTCCGCAAGCGGCTTCGACGTGCTCATTCCCTGCCCCAGCAGCATCAGGTCGCGCTGCTCCGCGAAGCGCTTGCGCGCGTATTTGTACTGCTCGGGCAGCGCCAGCATCGCCAGGCGCAGCACGCCTTTGCGCAATGACTGGTTGGCTTCCGAAGTGCTCTTCGCTTCCACCCGTTCCACGCCGTCGCCCGCGTCACGCAGCGTCGGGTGGATCACGAATCGCAAGTCGCCCCGCTCCACCGATTCCTCGCCCGGCAGCGGGCCGAAGTCCCAGCTGCGGTGCTTCCCGCGCGAGTGCAGCTTCGCCGTCGCAGGCGCGTCCGCCCTCGAACGCCGCAGCGTCCGGCTCAACGTGGTGAGTTCGCGACCTTCGGCCAGCGTCTTGCCGGCCAGATCGACGACGCGAATATTGAAGCGCAGATAGTCGGGGAGCGGCAATGCGCCGACTTCTTCGGCCGTCACTTCGTGGCCGGTTGCGCGGGTAATCCACGCACCGAGCGACGCATTGAAATCCGTAGTCGGGTTCAGCTCGCCGACGGCGCGCGCTGCATATTCAGGCACCGGCACGACCAGCTTGCGCAGCTGCTTGGGCAGCGCGCGCAATACGCTCATGATCTTCTCCACACGCCAGCCCGGTATCAACCAGCCCAGGTGCCCGGCGTCGAGCGCGTTGAAGAGCGGCTCGGGAACGATGATCGTCACTCCATCATCCGTCGCTTCCGGCTCGAACTTGTACGCCAGCGGCAATCGATTGCTGCCGAGGTGATAGGTTTCCGGGTGACTGTCGGCCGTGATCTCGGGCACTGCGCGACGCATCAAGTCGCTCGTCGTCATCGTGAGATCATGATGCTTACCAAGCGACAGCCAGCGCTGCAGATTCGCTGTCGAATGCACGTCCTCGGGTAGCTTGGCGAGATAAAAATCGCACATGACCTGCTCATCGACGAGGATGTCGCGGCGGCGAATCTTCGCCTCCATCAGCTCCACTTCCGATTGCAGCTCGCGATTGCGCCGCATGAACGGCGCCGCGATGTCGCCTTCACGCTCCACCAGCGCCTGGCGGACGAAGATCTCCCTGGCCTCCTGCGGCGCGACATTGCCGAAGTTCACGCGACGGCGGCTGGACAGCGTGAGCCCGTACAGCGCAGTGGATTCGAACGCGGCGACGAAGCCGCGCTCTTTCACCCAATGCGGTTCACTGTAGCTGCGCTTGATGAGGTGCGCGCCCGCGGACTCGATCCACAGCGGCTCGATGGCCGCAACCATGCGCGCGTACAAACGCGTCGTTTCCATGAGGCTCGCCGCGACGATCCACTTCGACGGTTTGCTCGCCAACGGCGTGCCGGGAGCGACGACGAACCGGGAGCCGCGTGCGCCTTCGTACTCGCGCTTCTCGTCGAGCGCGCCGATGCCGCCTAAAAACCCGGTGAGGATGGCTTGATGCAGCTCCGCGTACTCCGCCGGGGTCTGGTTGATGCGCAGCTTCAGATCTTCGACGGCTTCGCCGAGCTGCCGATGCAGTTCCTGCCATTCGCGCAGACGCAGGTAGGAAAGATAATTCTCGCGACACCACTTGCGCAACTGGCCGCCCGACAGCGCCGCGTTCTGTTCGTGAAAGTTTTTCCAGAGATTGAGCACGGTGACGAAATCCGAGCGCGTGTCGGCATACACTGCGTGCTTCTGGTCCGCCTGCTGCTGCGCGTCCGAGTGACGTTCGCGCGGATCCTGCCCGGCGAGAAACGCGGTCAGCACCAGCATCTCCGCGACACAGCCGTGATGATCGGCCGCAACCAGCATGCGTGCGAGGCGCGGATCGACGGGCAATGACGAGATCTGCTTGCCGAGGCTGGTGACGCGCCGCGAGTCGTCAACCGCCTTGAGTTCCTGCAACAGGCGATAGCCGTCGTTGATCATGCGCGTGTCGGGCGGATCGACGAACGGAAAATCCTCAGGCTCACCCAGCTCCAGCGCCGCCATCTGCAGGATCACGCTCGCCAGATTCGTGCGCAGGATCTCCGGTGGCGTGAACTCGGGTCGCAACGTGAATTCATCCTCCGCGAACAGACGAATGCAGATGCCGTCGCTCTCGCGGCCGCAGCGGCCCTTGCGCTGGTCGGCGCTGGCTTGCGAAATGGGTTCGATGGGCAGCCGTTGCACCTTGCCGCGCACGCTGTAACGGCTGATGCGCGCCAGGCCCGAATCCACCACGAAGCGAATGCCGGGCACGGTCAGCGAAGTTTCCGCCACATTGGTCGCAAGCACGACGCGGCGCGCATTGTGTTTCGCGAAAATGCGCTCCTGATCGCTCGCCGACAACCGCGCGTACAGCGGCAGCACTTCCGTGTGATGCAGCTTCGCCTTGTCCAGCGCGTGAGCGGCATCGCGAATCTGCTTTTCGCCCGGCAGGAACACCAGCACGTCGCCGCGGCTCGCATGATCCAGCTCGCGCACCGCCGCCACGATGCCTTCGGGCAACGTCAGCTCGTCTTCGTCATCCCCGCCGAGCAACGGCCGGTAGCGCACTTCCACCGGGTAGCTGCGTCCGGACACTTCGACGATAGGCGCGCCGCCGAAGAAATCGGCGAAACGCTGCGGATCGATGGTCGCCGACGTGATGACCAGGCGCAGTTCAGGCCGCTGCGGCAGCAGCCGCTGCAGAACGCCCAGCAGGAAATCGATGTTGAGCGTGCGCTCGTGCGCTTCGTCGATGATGAGCGTGTCGTAACGACGCAGCTGGCGATCGTGCTCCAGCTCACGCAGCAGGATGCCGTCCGTCATCAGCTTGACGCGGCAATCGGGGCCGGTGCGATCATTGAACCGGACCTGGCAGCCGACGACGCCGCTGCCGCCTACCGTCGTGCCGAGTTCTTCCGCAAGCCGGCTCGCGATGGCGCGCGCCGCGATTCTGCGCGGCTGCGTATGACCGATCAGACCGAACGCACCGCGGCCGGCTTCCAGGCAGATCTTGGGCAACTGCGTGGTCTTGCCCGAGCCCGTCGCGCCGCACACCACGACCACTTGATGCGACGCCAACGCCTTGGCGATCTCCTCGCGATGCGCAGTGATTGGCAGATCGGCGTCATAGTCGAGCTTGAGCGGCAGGCCGCGCACGCGCTCGACGGCCGCGACGGACGCGCCGACGGCGGTCCGCAGCGATTGAATCGCAGTGTCCAGATCCGGGCCGGGCGTCTTGCGCGCGAACAGGCGATTCAACTCGCGTACCAGCCTCGGGCGGTCGCCGAAGCGGGTCAGCGCAAGCTGTTCACGCACCGCGAGCAAAGCGGCGCTGGAGGATTTAAGGGAATCGGACATTGGCGAGGCGCGGGCGAAACGCCCATTCTAACCAAACGCGCGGGCCGATCAGCGTTAAACCTGCCAGCGCTAAACGGGCGGCAGACGGACCTCTATCCGCGCGCCGCCGAGCGGCGAATCACCGATCGAAATGCTGCCGCCGTTCAATTGCGCCAGCTCGCGCACCACCGACAGGCCGATGCCCTGCCCGCTCACGCGCTCGTCCAGACGCGCGCCGCGGTCCAGCACGCGCTCACGCTCGGCCGGCGGAATGCCTGGACCATCATCCTCGACGACCAGCAACAGGCCCTCGCGGCGCGCCGCAGGACTCGACACGCGCTCGGCTGTCAGCCGCACCTTGCCCTTGGCCCATTTGAATGCGTTGTCCAGCAGGTTGCCGCCGATCTCGGTGAGATCTTCGCGGTCGCCGTAGAACATGCAACCCTCGGCGACGTGCAACTCGCAACTCATGTTGCGATCCATGTAGACCTTGAGCAGCGCGCCGCGCAACGCTTCGAGCGCGGCGCGTACATCCACGGGCGCGGTGCCCAGGCCGGTACCGCCGGAAGCGGCCGCGCGCTTGAGCTGGTATTTCACGATGTCGTCCATGCGGCCAACCTGCTCGTCGAGTTGCCTGGCCACGGACAACTCGCGCGCGGTGCCGCTGTTGAGAAGATTGCGCATCACCGCGAGCGGCGTCTTGAAGCTGTGCGCCAGGTTGCCCAGCGTATTGCGATAGCGCGCGAGACGTTCGCGCTCGCTGCGCAACAGCGCATTCAGATTGGTCGTCAGACCAAGCAGCTCGCGCGGATAGCCGTCGCCGAGTTCGGTGAGATCGCCGGATTCGACCGCTTCGATCTCGCGCTCCACGCGGCGCAGCGGCGACAGCAGCCGCCGCAACAGCACCGCCAACGAGCCCAGCAACAGCATCATCAGCACGCCGAACCAGCCGAAGAGCTGCACGCGAAAGCGATTCAACTGCTGGTAGTAAGGCTCGAGATTCTCGGCGACGCTGAAGACGAAGGTGCCCGTCCTGTGCTTCTTGAATTCCCACTCGATGCCGCGGCTCAGCACGAGCACCGCGGAGCCATCGGCCGTGCGCTGCTCGCCGAAGCGGCGTTCACCGGCCTTGAGGTGGTACGAGAAGTTCAACCCGGTGCCCGTCAGCGACTCGGAGCGCCAGCTCGACGTGCCGTCGCTGCGCTGGACCTGTCCGTACATGCCGGAACCGGGATTGTTGAAGCGCGCTTCGCCGATCTGCTGCGGCGATGGGCGCAGGCCGCCGTTCGCATCTTCCTCGGAAGCGTAGATCAGCGCGATGATCTGCACCTCCAGCCGCTCCTTCACGGCGCGTTCGCTCAGATCACGGAACACCAGATCGAGCGCGATGATGGTGATGCCGAAGAAAACGACGAGCAGGACGGTGACCGACGCCAGCAGGCGCGTGCTGAGGGAGCGAGGCTGCATGAAGGAAGGAGGCTGGCGACGCCGCGCTAACCGGCGCTTTCGCGCTGCAGGGAAAAGCGATAGCCGCGGCCGCGCAAGGTTTCGATGGGTTTCAGCGTGTCTTCGGGATCGAGCTTGCGCCGCAGCCGGCCGATGAACACTTCGATGGTGTTGCTGTCGCGGTCGAAGTCCTGCGCGTACAGCCGCTCGGTCAGTTCGGCTTTCGAAATGACTTCGCCGGCGCGATGGATCAAGTATTCGAGAATACGATATTCGAAGCTGGTGAGTTCGACGCGCTTGTCGTTCACGCTCACTTCCTGCGTGCGCGGATCGAGCGCAACCGGCCCACAGCGCAGCACGGGCTGCGCCCAGCCGCCAGAGCGACGCAGCAGCGCCTGCACGCGCGCCAGCAGCTCTTCGAAATGAAACGGCTTGGCGACGTAGTCGTCAGCGCCAGCCTGCAAGCCTTCCACTTTGTCCTGCCAGCGATCGCGCGCCGTGAGGATCAGAATGGGATACGACTTGGATTCGGCACGCAGCTTCTTGATGACCTCGATGCCGGGCAGCTTGGGCAGGCCCAGATCGATGACCGCGATGTCGAGTGCGTACTCGCGCCCGCAATACAGGCCTTCTTCGCCGTCGGCGGCGGCGTCGACGTTGAAGCCGGCGGCCTTGAACTGCTCCACCAGCGACTCACGCAGGGAATTTTCGTCTTCTACTATTAGCAGGCGCATGGGATTGATCCGCTAATACTTCGATGCGGGGTTTCAGTTCATCCGGCCCGTGGCCGCATCCACCCGTACCGTCCACACCTTGCCTTCCGAATTCAGCAGGCGGATCTCGTAGGTGACGCGATCACCGTCGGTCACCGTCTGCACCTTGACCGCCTTGGCGCGGTAGCGGCTTTCCGCGCGGCTCACCGCCTCGTCCTGGGAAATGCCGGTGGGCTCGATCCGGTAGTTGTCGCGCGGCCGGCGGTCGACCAGATTCTGCGCGTCCACGTCGGGGCTCCACAGGGGCGCGGCGACGAGGATCGAGAAAAGGGCTGAAAGAACCACTTGGTACGGACGTGCTGGGTGCAGGCGGGCGCGCATGGGGCGGTAGTTTACGTGCAGCGGGGTGTGCGATGACACCCCGCTGCCGTCACAAATTGCATTGCAAGCGTTACTTGGTAGGTCACCCGGCTGCTCATTCAGCCGGCGCGACGGCGACACGAACCCGCATTTCCTTGCCCGGATCGTACGGCATGCGCGTGGTGTATTCGCGGCCGTTGTATTCATACGTCACCCGGTAGCCGTCGATGCGCTCCTCGTACTGATCTTCGTAACGCACCTGGCAGCGCTGCACGACGACTTCCTCGTCGGGGCTGCCCGAAGTGCGGCGCGCATTGTCGTAGCCCACGCTCGAGCCGATGATGGCGCCGGCGACGGTGGCTGCATCGCGGCCGCGGCCGCTGCCGAACTGGTGGCCGATCACGCCGCCGATGATGCCGCCGAGCAGCGTCTTGCCGCCTACGCCGGGCTCGGAAATGTGCGGGCGCGATTCGACAGTGCGCACGTCGTCATAGCATTCGCGGCGCGGCGTTTCGACACGCACCTGCCGCACGATGGGTTCGACGTGCGTCACCGGCGCATAGTCGTAACCGTCTTCATAGGCGCGGTTGTGACGCGAGTTGGACCAGGACGGAGGCGACGCGAACGCCGCGGTGGCCACAGTCAAACCGGTCAGTACGATCAGGGCGCCAGCAACACGCATTTAGTTTCTCCAGACCCGGCTTGGGGAGGTGCCGAGCTTGGGGCCCACGTTAAGATCCGGGCTCTGAATGGGGGCTGAATTGGCGTTTGGCCTCGTCCCACAGCCGGTCCATCTCCTGCAATGACGCGTCTTTCGGGCTGCGCCCTTGCGCCCGCAGCTGCTGCTCGATATAGCGGAACCGCCGCTCGAACTTCGCATTGGTGCCGCGCAAGGCGCTCTCCGGCTCCACTTGCAGGTAGCGGCACACGTTCACCACGCTGAACAGCAGGTCGCCGAGTTCCTGTTCAACCGCGTTGCGGCCGCTGCCGGCGGCGATCTCGGCGCGCAGTTCGCCGATCTCCTCGCCGATCTTGTCGAGCGCACCGCTCACGTCCGGCCATTCGAAGCCCACGGTCGCGGCGCGCTTGCCCAGCTTGTTGGCGCGTGTCAGCGCGGGCAACGCGATTGGGACGTTGTCCAGCACGCTGGGGCCGGCTGCGGAGTTGTCGGCCTGGGCTCCCTTCGCGTCGCGTTCCTGGCGCTTGTGATTTTCCCAGGCGACAGTTTGCTGCGCGGCGGTGGCGATTCGCTCGCCGCCGAAAACGTGCGGATGGCGCCGCTCCATCTTGTCGCAGATCGCCGTGACGACGCCGTCGAAATCGAATGCGCCGCGCTCCTGCGCCAATTGCGCATGGAAGACCACCTGGAACAGCAGGTCGCCGAGTTCGTCGCGCAGCCCGTCGAGATCGTTGCGCTCGATGGCGTCAGCCACTTCGTACGCTTCCTCGATGGTGTACGGCGCGATGGTGCCGAAGGTCTGCTCCTGGTCCCAGGGACAGCCGCTGACGGGATCGCGCAAGCGCTGCATAAGCTGCAGCAGTCGCTGGATGGCGGACATCAGCGCAGCAGCCGGTACAGCGCCATGAGAATACCGGCGGTCACGCCCCATATGTTGCGGTCGCCGAACGGAATGTCGTACACCTGCACCGCCATCTCGCCGATGCGGCGCTCGCGCGAGCGGTGATTGGCCGCATCCAGAATATGAGTCAACGGCACCTCGAACGCCGAATCCACTTCGCGCGCATCGAGCGTCAGCGCGAAACCCGGCCGCACGAAACCGATCACCGGCGTGATCCAGTAGCCGGACAACGCCAGATGCGGATCGAGATACCCTGCGAACGTAACGTGCTCGCGCGACAGACCGATCTCTTCCTCCGTCTCGCGCAACGCCGCCGCCAACGGGCCTGCGTCGGTGGGCTCCATGCGCCCGCCGGGAAAGCTGATCTGCCCGGCATGGTGACGCATGTGCGCTGCACGCTGCGTAAACAATACCGTCAAGCCGTCCTCATGATCGACGATGGGAATCAGCACCGCTGCCGCCGCGGGACTCGGCGGAAAATACTTGCGCAGCGCCGGCTCCATGTCTGCGGCAATGCCCGCCGGCAAGGCATCGTGATGGCTCGCGGCCGGCTGGCTGTCGTGCAGGCGCGCTTCGATCAACCGGCGCAACGCCCGGTGATCGGACAGCAAAGCGATGGGCGACTGACTTGATTGCACCACTCAACCGCCGCCTTCAGCCTTGACGCCGCCCTTGGTCAGCTCGCGCGGATCGAGCAGGCGCTCCAGTTCCTCGGGCGGCAACTTGGTCAACTCCGCCGCAACCTCGCGCACCGAACGGCCCTGTGCGTACGCCTGCTTCGCGATCTTCGCGCCCTGCTCGTAGCCGATTACCGGATTCAGCGCCGTCACCAGGATGGGATTGCGGCTCAACGCCGCATCGATGCGCGAGGTGTTCACGGTGAAGCCGCCGATGGCGGAATCCGCGAGAAGTCGCGCCGAATTCGACAGCAGCTCGATGCTCTGCAGCAGGTTGTATGCGACCACGGGCAGCATCACGTTGAGCTGGAAGTTGCCGGACTGCCCGGCCAACGTAATGGTCGCATCGTTGCCGATCACCTGCGCGACAACCATCGTCACCGCTTCGGGAATGACCGGGTTCACCTTCCCCGGCATGATGCTGCTGCCGGGCTGCAGCGCCGGCAGTGAAATCTCCCCCAATCCCGCCAGCGGCCCGCTGTTCATCCAGCGCAGATCGTTGGCGATCTTCATCAGCGATACGGCCAGCGTCTTGAGCTGGCCGGAGAGTTCGACGGCGGCATCCTGCGCCGACAGCGCCTCGAAATAATTCGGATTCGGTTTGAGTTCCAGGCCGCTTTTCACCGACAGGTAGCGAGCAGCGCGGGCGGCGAATCGGGGCGGCGCATTGACGCCGGTGCCCACGGCGGTCCCGCCGAGCGCGATCAATTGCAGGCGAGTACGGCACTCCATGACGCGCGTGCTGCCATTGTCGACTTGCGCGAGCCAGCCGCTCAATTCCTGGCCGAACGTCACCGGCAGCGCATCCATCAGATGCGTGCGGCCGGTCTTGACGATGTCGCCGATCTCGCCGATGCGGCGCCTGATCACCGCGCCCAAATAGGCAAGGGACGGCAGCAGATGCTGCTCGATGCCCAGCAGCGCGCTCACGTGGATGGCGGTGGGAATCACGTCGTTGGAGCTTTGGCCCATGTTGACGTGATCGTTGGCGTGCACCGCAACGCCGGCATACTCGCTCGCCAGCCGCGCGATGACTTCGTTCGCATTCATGTTGCTGCTGGTGCCCGAGCCCGTCTGGAACACATCGACGGGAAACTGCGCATCATGCCGGCCGTCGGCGACTTCGAGCGCCGCTTTGCCGATGGCGGCGGAACGCATGGCATCGAGCGAATCCAGCTCCAGGTTGGTGGTCGCCGCGGCCCACTTGATCAGGCCGAGCGCGCGAATGAAGTCGCGCGGCATACGCAGGCCGCTGATCGGGAAATTCTCGATGGCGCGCTGCGTTTGCGCCCCCCACAGCGCGGCGCTGGGAACCTCGAGTTCGCCCATGCTGTCGCGTTCGATGCGGAAGCGGCCCGGCGGCGAATCTGATGTCGCGTCTGTGGTCACTGCTGGCTTCACTTTGCGGCCCACTGCGGGCGAGATCATTCTACAATGAACGCCGCGCGCCGCAGGTCCGGTCCTGCCGGCCGGCGCCCATCTGCGAGGATTTTGTGCATCCACTGAACGCCATTTCCCCCATCGACGGCCGCTATGCGGACAAATGCGCCGAGCTGCGTCCCCTGTTCAGCGAGCGCGGCCTTATCCGGCAGCGCGTGCGGGTCGAAGCGCTGTGGCTGAAGGCCCTGGCCGCGGACCCGAAGATCCCGGAACTGCGCGGCCTGCCGGCCGAGGCCCTCAACGTGCTGGACACGCTGGCCGCCGAACTGACCGAAGCCGACGCCATCGAAGTCAAGCGCATCGAGCGCGAGACCAACCACGACGTCAAGGCGGTCGAATACTTCGTCAAGAATCGCCTCGATTCGGTGCCCGCCTGGCACACGCGGCGCGAGTTCGTGCACTTCGCGTGCACCTCGGAAGACATCAACAATCTGAGCTATGCGTTGATGCTCAAGGAAGCGCGCGACCAGGTGCTGCTGCCGCGCCTCGACGCTTTGATCATCCGCCTGCGCACGCTGGCGCACGCCAATGCCGATACGCCGATGATGTCGCGCACGCACGGCCAGCCGGCGACGCCCACGACGCTGGGCAAGGAGATCGCGAACTTCACGTATCGCCTGCAGCGCCAGCGCGGCCGCTTTGCGCAAGTGGCGGTGGAAGGCAAGATCAACGGCGCGGTCGGCAATTTCAACGCGCACCTCGTCGCGTATCCCGACGTCGACTGGCTGAAGCTGGGCAGCCGCTTCGTCGAATCGCTCGGACTCACGTGGAATCCGTACACCACGCAGATCGAGCCACACGATTGGAACGCCGAATATTTCGATGCGATGGCGCGCATCAATACCATCTTGATCGACCTGACGCGCGACATGTGGGGCTACATCTCGATCGGCTACTTCAAGCAGCGCGTCGTGGCCGGCGAAGTGGGTTCCTCGACGATGCCGCACAAGGTGAATCCCATCGATTTCGAGAACGGCGAAGGCAATCTCGGGCTGGCGAACGCGCTGCTGCGCTTTCTTGCCGACAAGCTGCCCGTGTCGCGTTGGCAGCGCGACCTGACGGATTCCACCGTGCTGCGCAACATCGGCGTCGCGGCCAGTCATTCGCTGATCGCCTGGCGTTCGATCGAGCGCGGCCTGGAGCGCGTCGACGTCGACCCGGCGCGGCTGGCCGAGGATCTGAACGCGAACTGGGAATTGCTGGCGGAGCCTATCCAGACCGTCATGCGCCGCTACGGCGTCGAGAACGCCTACGAGAAGCTCAAGTCGCTGACCCGCGGCCAGCGCATCGACAGCAAGGCGCTGCGCGCCTTTGTCGGCGAATTGCCCATTCCGGACGAAGCCCGGCACGCCTTGTTGCAGCTCACACCCGCCACCTATACCGGTCTCGCGGCCAAACTCGCCAAAATCGTCTGAAGTCCGCGCGCAGTGGGTTGTGATTCAAGTCCCCCACAAGTCCCTATGGGTCATTCGGACACTATGAGGTTACTTTGACTCTTGTCACAATCCGGCCGTAACAGCCCGGATATACTCGGAAAATGTCATTGCAACCCGACCTTACCGTCGCCGCCGTCGTGGAGCGCAACGGCCAGTTCCTGCTGGTCGAGGAGCGCGTCGGCAATCGCATGGTGTTCAACCAGCCAGCCGGTCACGTCGAACGCAACGAAGCGCTGCTCGACGCGGTGGTGCGTGAAGCGCTGGAAGAGACCGCCTGGACATTCCAGCCCGAGGCATTGGTCGGCATCTATCTGTGGGATCAGCCGCAGACGCAGCGCAGCTTCCTGCGCTTCACGTTTTGCGGCCAGGTCATGAACCACGACGCGCAGCGGCCGCTGGACCGGGGCATCGAACAGGCCGTGTGGTTGGATCGCAAGCAGCTCGTCGCACGTTCTTCGCGGCTGCGCAGTCCGATGGTGCTCAAGTGCATCGACGACTATCTGGCGGGTAAACGCTATCCGCTCGACCTGATCCAGCAGATGCAGCGTGAAACCGCACCGTCCAGCGCGGGCGAGCGGCGTTTCGCGCTGAACTCGCTGCCGCTGCTCGAACGCATCTCCTGACCTCTCCTGTAGCAATCAATTCGCATCAAGATGGATTCGCGCCCTTGCAGCGCGGAAAATAGCGCGATGCCTGCCTGCGCACCTCCGCCCGGAACCCTCGTCATCGTCGGCATGTCCGGCGGCGTCGACTCGTCCGTCACTGCACATCTGCTGCAACAGCAGGGCTATGACGTGCAGGGGCTTTTCATGAGCAACTGGGATGAGGACGAGGATGGCTACTGCACGGCCGCGCAGGATTTCCAGGATGCGCGGCAAGTATGCGAGCTACTGCGCATCCCGCTGCACAAAGTGAGCTTCGCCGGCGAGTATCGCGAACGCGTCTTCAGCTATTTTCTGGAGGAGTATCGCGCCGGACGCACGCCGAACCCCGACGTGCTGTGCAATCGCGAAATCAAGTTCGGCGTGTGCTTCGACTACGCGCGGCGACTCGGCGCCGACTGGGTCGCGACAGGCCATTACGCGCGCGTCCAGCGCGACCCGCAGGCGCGCCTGCTCAAGGGACTGGATCCCGGCAAGGACCAGAGTTATTTCCTGCACGCCATGCCCGCCGCGGCGCTGGCGCATACGCTGTTCCCGATCGGCGAGCTGCACAAGGACGAAGTGCGGCGCATCGCGAAGCAGCTGACGCTGCCGGTGTTCGACAAGAAGGACAGCACTGGTATCTGTTTCATCGGCGAACGGCCGTTCGCGGAATTTCTCGCGCGCTACCTGCCGGCGCAGCCGGGCGACATCGAGACGATCGAGGGCGCGAAAGTAGGTCGTCACACCGGCCTGATGTACTACACGTTCGGGCAGCGACAGGGCCTGCGCATCGGCGGCCAAGCCGACGGCAGTGAAGACCCGTGGTATGTCGCAGGCAAGGATCTCGACCGCAATGTGCTCGTCGTCGTCCAAGGCCACGATCATCCGGCCTTGCAAAGCCGCGGGCTGCGCGCTGCGCAGTTGAGCTGGGTTGCCGGAAGGCAGCCGGCTGAACGCTTCACGTGCACCGCCAAAGTGCGCTATCGGCAGCAGGATCAATCCTGCGAAGTGCAGATGCACGCCGATGGCGGTTGCGAGGTGAGTTTCGAAGCGCCGCAGCGGGCTGTCACGCCCGGGCAGTACGTGGTTTTCTATCGCGACGCGGATTGTCTCGGCGGCGGCGTGATCGAGGCGGCGCTGCCCTCCCCGCCCATATCTGAAAAACGGCCGATTCATATTCGCGCCAACGACTTAAATCCAAGCTAGCGTCAAGCCGCGGGGCTGACTTGACGCTATAATCCGCCGGCTTTGTATACCGGTATCGGCGCGCTGGCAGTTCCGACCCGCACCGACTCCCGCCCTTTAATCCTCCCGGAGGACGCATGAAAGATTCGTTCAAGACGCGCACTACACTGGTCAGCGGCAACAGCAAATTTGAAATCTTCAGCCTGGCCGCGCTGCAAGGCCACAATGTCGCCCGTCTGCCCTATTCGCTGAAAATCCTGCTCGAGAACCTGCTGCGGTTCGAAGACGGCGTGAACTGCACGCGCGCCGATATCGAAGCGCTGCTCGGCTGGGATGCGAAGGCTGCGCCCTCCTACGAAATCGATTTCACACCCAGCCGAGTGATCATGCAGGACTTCACCGGCGTGCCGGTCGTCGTCGACCTCGCCGCCATGCGCGAAGCCATGATCAAGCTCGGCGGCAATCCCGACGAGATCAACCCGCTCTCCCCGGCAGAACTTGTCATCGACCACTCGGTACAGGTCGACAACTACGGCACGGCGAATTCGCTCGCGCAGAACACTGCGATCGAATTCAGTCGCAACACCGAACGCTATGCATTCCTGCGCTGGGGCCAGACCGCATTCCGCAATTTCAAAGTGGTGCCGCCGAACACCGGCATCGTGCACCAGGTGAACATCGAGCATCTCGCGCGCGTCGTGTTCGACGCAGAGAAGGACGGCGTGCGCTACGCCTATCCCGACACGCTGGTCGGCACCGACTCGCACACCACGATGGTCAACGGCCTGGGTGTGCTGGGCTGGGGCGTCGGCGGCATCGAAGCGGAAGCCGCCATGCTCGGACAGCCCGTGACCATGCTGATTCCGAGCGTGATCGGCTTCAAGCTCAACGGCAACCTGCCGGCCGGCACGACGGCGACGGACCTGGTGCTCACCGTCACCGAAATGCTGCGCAAGAAAGGCGTCGTCGACAAGTTCGTCGAATTCTTCGGCGACGGCCTGTCGAATCTGCCGCTTGCGGACCGCGCGACCATCGCCAACATGGCGCCCGAGTTCGGCAGCACCTGCGGCATATTCCCGATCGACAACGAAACGCTGCGCTACCTGGAACTGACCGGCCGCAGCGCCGATCACATCGCGCTGGTGAAGGCGTACGCGCAGCACCAGGGCATGTGGCGCGAGAATGGCGCGCCGCCAGCCGACTACACCGACGTGCTGGAACTGGACCTGAGCACCGTCGAACCGTCCCTCGCCGGCCCGAAGCGTCCGCAGGATCGCGTGCCGCTGCGCATCGCGAAGCAGACCTACCAGGCGGCGGTCGTGAAGATGGCTGCCGAACGCACTGCCAAAAACCCCGCCGCCACCGGCGCCGCCGCAACCACCGTCGACGGCAAGACGTTCGAAGTGAAGGACGGCGCGGTGCTGATCGCGGCGATCACGAGCTGCACGAATACGTCGAATCCCGCAGTGCTGATCGCTGCGGGCCTGCTCGCACGCAACGCGCGCAAGCGCGGACTCAAATCCAAGCCGTGGGTGAAGACCAGCCTCGCGCCCGGCTCGCGCGTCGTCACCGACTACCTCGCCAAGGCCGGCCTGACCGATGACCTCGAAGCGATGGGCTTCTACACCGTCGGCTACGGCTGCACGACGTGCATCGGCAACTCGGGTCCGTTGAAGCCGGAAATTTCCGATGCCGTCAAAGCCGGCGACGTGGTGGCATGCTCGGTGCTCTCCGGCAATCGCAACTTCGAAGGCCGCGTGCATCCCGAAGTGAAGATGAATTTTCTCGCCTCCCCGCCGCTGGTGGTCGCCTACGCGATCGCCGGCACGTTGAACCTCGACATCACCACCGAACCGCTCGGCACGGGCAGCGATGGCCAGCCGGTTTATCTCAAGGACATCTGGCCGACGGCGGTCGAGATTCAGCAGGTCAGCGCCAGTGCGGTCACGTCGGCGCAGTTCAAGAAGAGCTATGCGGGTGTGTTCACGGGCGATGACAACTGGAATGCGATCCGCCTGTTCAGCGGCAACATCTATGGCTGGGACGACAAGTCCACCTACGTGAAAAACCCGCCCTACTTTGTCGGCATGACGATGAAGCCGGGCGCCATCACCGACATCCGCAACGCGCGTGTGCTCGCTCTGCTCGGCGACTCGGTGACGACCGACCACATCTCCCCGGCCGGCGACATTTCCAAGTCGAGCCCCGCCGCGAAGTATCTGATGTCGCTCGGCGTGCAGCCCGTCGACTTCAACTCGTACGGCGCGCGGCGCGGCAATCACGAAGTCATGATGCGCGGCACGTTCGCCAACATCCGGCTGCGCAACCAGCTGGCGCCAGGCACCGAAGGCGGCGTCACCGTGCATGTGCCGAGCGGCGAGCAGATGAGCATTTTCGACGCAGCCATGCGCTACAAGCAGGAAGGCACGCCGCTGATCGTCATCGCCGGCAAGGAATACGGCACCGGCTCGTCGCGCGACTGGGCGGCGAAAGGCACCATGCTGCTCGGCGCGAAGGCCGTCATCGCGGAAAGCTTCGAGCGCATCCATCGTTCCAACCTGATCGGCATGGGCGTGCTGCCGCTGATGTTCAAGGACGGCCAGAACGCGGCCTCGCTGGGCCTCACCGGCAAGGAAAGCTTCGAGATCATCGGTCTCAACGCCGGCGCGGCGAAGATGGTCACGGTGATCGCGACGCCGCAGACCGGCGCTGCCATCAAGTTCGAGGTGCGCGTGCGTATCGACACGCCGAAGGAACGCGAGTACTACCAGCACGGCGGCATCCTGCACTACGTGCTGCGCCAGCTTGCGGGTGCTTCCAAGGCGGCGTGATTTCCAACGCACTTACGGAGCGGCGATGAGCGAGCATGTGAAGGTAAGCGTCGAAGACGGCGTGATGCGGATCCGGCTGGCGCGTCCCGAGAAAAAGAATGCGCTGACGAATGCGATGTACGGCGCGCTCGACGACGCTCTGCGCCGCGCCGAAAGCGATCGTGCCGTACGCGTGGTGTTGTTCGAAGCCGAAGGGGATGCGTTCACCTCCGGCAACGACCTGGGTGACTTCGCGGCAGTCGCTGCGGGAACGCTGGCGCGCGCAGACATGCGCTCGGCGTCGTTCCTGCAGGCGTTGGCTCATGGCAAGAAACCGTACGTCGCGGCTGTGCAGGGCCTGGCGGTTGGCATCGGCGTCACGATGCTCATGCACTTCGACCTGGTGTACGTGGCCGACGACGCCAAGCTCTCGACGCCGTTCGTCAATCTCGCCGTCGTGCCCGAGGCGGCGTCGAGCTGGCTGATTCCCGCGCGTATCGGCCACGCGCGCGCGTTCGAGATGTTCACGCTGGGCGAACCGATGGATGGCCGCACTGCTGCGTCCATCGGTCTCGTCAATGCAGCGCTGCCGGCAGGCGAAGTGCTTGCGAAAGCCTTGGAAGTAGCGCGCAAGCTCGCCACGAAACCGGCAGGGGCGCTGCAAGCGACGAAGCAGCTGATGCGCAACGGCGAAGCGATCGCCGCGGTGATGGCGCGCGAAGGCGAGATCTTCGGCGCGCGGCTGCACTCGGCTGAAGCGGCGGAGGCGTTAAAGGCGTTTACCGAACGGCGCGCGCCGGATTTCTCTAAGTTGAACAGCTGAACCAGAATCGTAGGTTGGGCAGAGTCTTCGAAGCCCAACAATAACGCGGCGCAGATCGTTGGGCTTCGAAGACTCTGCCCAACCTACACAGCTCAGATCTCAATTCCGGTTGGACCACTTGCGGTTGGGGTGCGGCTTCGGCAGGGGCTTGCGCCCGGGCCGCGCCGCGTTCTGGATGCGCTTGAGCAAGGCGGCGTGCTCCGGAATTTCCGGCTCGTCTTCCACGCTCCACTGTTCCTTGAACGCCTGCACGGCTTCGCTGTGCACCGCCGCGTGGCGGCTCGACAACATCAGCGTCGATGGATCGCATACGCGCGCGCGAATCAGCCCGAGATCCTGGGCGGCGTCGAACAAGCTCGGATACCAGCTCTGCCACGAAGGCAACAGCCTGTCGACCTGCTCGCGCAGGTTCTGACGCTGTAGGGCTTCGGGCGATTCGCTCATGGGCGCTAGTTTTATCACGGAGTCCACTGCCGTTTCGACAACCCTGGAAAACGCGCGCTCATCTGATATTGTCGGGCGTCGCCCTGTACAGACCGATCCGACCACGGACTTGAGGAGCCGCGCCATGACGCAAGGTACCTGCCTGTGCGGGACCGTTCGATACGAAGTCGATGGTCCCTTCGGACTGATGATGCATTGCCACTGCTCGATGTGCCGCAAGCATCATGGCGCCAACTTCGCCACCTTCGTCAGCGCGCCGCTGATGGGGTTTCGCTGGCTTGCCGGCGCGGACAACGTCGGCAAATATCCTTCGTCCGCGCAGGGCGAGCGCAGCTTCTGCAAGACTTGCGGCTCGGTCACTCCCGCATTGGTGAAGTCGATGGATCTGGCCATCGTTCCTGCCGGCAACCTCACCGAAGACCTCGACGTGCGACCGCAAAGCCATTTCTTCGTCGCCTCCAAGGCGCCGTGGTACGAGATCACCGATAACCTGCCGCAGTACGCGGAGTATCCGCCGGAGTTCGGCGCCGCCGGCGTGGCCCGGCCCACAGTCGAGCCGCGCGCGGGCATTACCGAAGGTTCGTGCCTGTGCGGCAAGGTCGCTTTCGAAATCACCGGCGCGCCGATTCGCATGTGGAATTGCCACTGCTCGCGCTGCCGCCGCGCCCGCAGCTGCGCGCACGTCACCAACGTCTTCTACAAGCAGGATGACTTCCGTTACACGCGCGGCGAAGACAGGATCGTGGAGTATCGCGTGCCGGATGCGCAGCATTTCGCGACAGCGTTCTGCGGCGATTGCGGCAGCATGACGGCGCGTGTCTCGAAAGAGCGCAGCACAGTGGTCGTGCCCGTGGGCGCGCTGGATAGCGATCCGGGCATCCGGCCCGGCGGACATATCTTCGTCGGGTCGAAGGCGAACTGGTTCGAGATTACGGATGACTTGCCGCAGTTTCAGGATATGCCGCCGCGGTAGTGTTACGGCGTGGCGTGAGTAGTTCGATGCGACCGCGCCCCCTCCTGCCCTCCCCCGCGTCCTGCGGGGGAGGGTGAGATAAGAGCCGTGCTTAGTCGTCCTGCGTCTCGCGCGGTGCATACCAGTCGATCTTGCGCGTCACCAGCATCACCGCCGCAAGGCCGACGAATAATGTGATGGCGCCAAGCAGCAGCGCGTAGTCCTCGGACAACACCAGTACATACAGCAGTCCATACACCGCACTCATGGCCGTGCCCGCGAATACGCCGCGTTTTCGGCTGCGGAATGCGCCAGCGATGTAGATGCCGATCAGCAGTATCAGTGCGAGCGCGGAAATCAGATATGCCCACACGAAGGCCAGGTGTTCGGACACGGCAATCAGCAGCAGGTAGAACACGCTGAGCGCGAGCCCGACCAGCAAGTACTGCAGCGGATGAATGCGGATCTTGCTCACCTGTTCCCACGCAAAGAATGTGAGGAAGGTCAGCGCGATGAACAACACCGCGTACTTGATCGCGCGTTCGCCGCGCTGGTAGACGTCCACTGTCTGGTACAGACCCACACCGAGCGCGGAGTCCAGGAACGTCGCTTCGTCGACTTCGCTCTCCGCGAAAGCCTGCCGGTACGAGCGGTTGAGTTCGAGCACCTGCCAGCGCGCCGTGAAGCCGCTCGCCGTGATGCTGCGCTCCACGGGCAGAAACGCGCCCTGGAAGGAGGGATGCGGCCAGTCCGAATGCAGCTTCACTGTCGTCTTGCTACCCACCGGCAATACCGACAGATCGCGACTGCCGGCTAGTACGGTTTGAAAATGAAACGTGCGGACGCCGCCCTCCATCAAGCCGGTGAGATCCATGCGCGCCTCGACGCCGCGGTATAACCCGGGTCCGGCCGGGCCGAGCGTGACGTTCTGATCGCCGAAGCGTGCCTGGCGCACTTCGCGCAGGCTGCGCACCTGTGAGATCGGCAGGCGCAGCCGGCTTTGCTCCCACAGGTAAGTGGTGTTGCTCTTGCCGAGCAACGGCCGCAGCGCCTGCGGATCGAACTGGCCGGCGATATCGAGCGTCGCTTGGTAGACCGGCACGCCGTAGATGCCGACGTAGCGCGGCTCGGGATCGAGCTTGAGCTCCACGGCGACGTCGAGTTGCGCCGGCAGCAGGTAGAGATCGGTGCGGACGATCTTGGTGAGATTGTTCTCCACCACCGTGCGTTCGGTGGGCACCACGAGCATGGGGCCGCCGAAGACGACGTTGCCGCCCCATCCTTCCGCCACCTTCGTATAGGCCTGTTCGCGCAGCCCCGCCCGCTCGGAGACGACACTGCGCAGCAGCGTTAGAGGAATCATCAGCAGCAGGACGATGAAGCCGATCATCACCGCCTTGATGCCCACCGAACTGGATTCACCGAATCGGATTGCCATCGTTGTTAACCTTCCGTTGTTGTGAGCGGCTAGCATTGGCGGCGAAAAAGGCGCCGTCGCGGCGCAATCCGGGCAGAATGTGGCAGGCGGCAACCGCTGCTGCAGGCACAAACCGGCGCGCTGGCGCATTGTTCCCGGTGGCTCCCGGCGCGAGCGCGGTGATAATTTCCCGCCCGCACCGGTCTGTCGACGCAGGGCTGGTACAAGGGCGGTACGAGGGCTACAGCATGTTGATACGACGTAAGCAACCCGGCGACTCGGCGCAGATACTGCCATCGCAAATCACTTCCGAATCGGTGTATCTGAACCGCCGCACACTGCTGCAGGCCGCGCTGGCGACGGGTGTCGCCGGGATCGGCGCGGCCTGGCCACAGCCCGCCGCGGCGGCAACGACACCGCTGCAATTCAAGCGCAACGCCGCCTACAGCACCGACGAACCCCAGAACACCTACGAACAGATCACCACGTACAACAACTATTACGAATTCGGTACCGACAAGGGCGAGCCTGCGGAAAACTCGGGCGCGTTCAAGCCTGCGCCCTGGACCGTCACGGTTTCCGGCGAGGCGGAAGTGACCGGCAAGTTCACGTTCGAGGATCTGCTCAAGCCGCATGCGCTCGAAGAACGCGTCTACCGCCTGCGCTGCGTCGAAGCCTGGTCCATGGTCATTCCCTGGGTCGGCGTGCCTCTTGCCGCCGTCGTCAAGCAGTTCAAGCCGACATCGAAGGCGAAGTACGTGGCTTTCAAGACCGTGTTGCGGCCCGCCGAGATGCCCGGCCAGCGCTACAACGTGCTCGACTGGCCGTACGTGGAAGGTCTGCGCATGGACGAAGCCATGAACCCCCTCGCGCTGCTCGCCGTCGGCCTCTATGGCAAGTCACTGCCCAATCAGAACGGCGCGCCGCTGCGGCTCGTGACGCCGTGGAAGTATGGTTTCAAGGGCATCAAGTCCATCGTCGAAATCCGCTTCAGCGAGAAACAGCCGCCGACGTCCTGGAACATCTCCGCACCGCACGAATACGGCTTCTATGCGAACGTGAACCCCAACGTCGACCATCCACGCTGGAGCCAGGCGCGCGAGCGGCACATCGGCGGCGGCCTGTTCAACTCGAAAGTGCCGACACGGATGTTCAACGGTTACGAGAAGGAGGTTGCCGGGCTGTACAGCGGCATGGACCTGGCAAAGAACTTCTGATGCCGCCGACCGTCGTCGTCCGCCGCTACATCAAGCCGGCACTGTTCGTCGCATGTCTTGTGCCGGCGCTGCTGGTCACGCTGAAGGCGTTCAACATCGGCGGCGACCTCGGCGCGAATGCCGTCGAAACCGTGCAGGACACCATGGGCCAGTGGGGCCTGCGTTTGCTGCTGGTCACGCTCGCGATCACTCCGCTGCGCGACTGGTTCAACGCGCCGTGGCTAGTGCAGCTGCGCCGCATGCTGGGCTTGTTCGCATTCTTCTACGTGGCGATGCACTTCCTGAACTGGTTGATTCTGGACCAGGGACTGTACTGGTCGGGCATCGTCGCCGACATCGCCAAGCGGCCGTTCATCACCATTGGTTTCCTCGCGCTGCTGATGCTGATTGCGCTGGCCGTGACGTCGACGAACGGCTGGATGCGCCGCCTCGGCAAGCGCTGGAAGAAACTGCACCGGCTGATCTACGCCATCGTGCTGCTCGGCGTGTGGCACTACTGGTGGCAAGTGAAGGCGGACATCCGCGAACCACTGCTTTATCTGTCGATCGCCGTCGTGCTGCTCGGCTGGCGCGTGTGGAAGGCGCGCGTGAAACGCCCGCCCGTCAGCGTAGAGGCGTAACGTAGAGACGTAGTTTGGACCGGTACGTAGGTTGGGCTGAGTCTTCGAAGCCCAACAATCTTGGCCCGAAGGAATGTTGGGCTTCGAAGACTCAGCCCAACCTACATAGACGTGCGGATCGACCACAGCTCCGGGAAGAAGCACAGCTCCAGCGCCTTGGCGAGATAGGACACGCCGCCGGTACCGCCCGTGCCGCGTTTGTAGCCGATGATGCGCTCCACCGTCTTCATGTGGCTGAAGCGCCAGAGCTGGAACTTCATGTCCAGGTCGACGAGTTTTTCCGCCAGCTCGTACAGATCCCAGTTCGTGTCGACGCTGTGATACACCGCCAGCCATGCCGCGGCGACCTGTTTGCTGGGCTGGTACGGCTGCGACCAATCGCGGTCCAGGTAGTCCTGCGGAATCTCGAAACCGCGGCGGCTCAACAGGCGCAGCGATTCATCGTAGATGCTGGGGCTGTGCAGCGCTCGTTCCAGCGATGCGTAAGTCGCCCGGTCGCGCTGGTGCACCTTGATCGTGTCCGCGTTCTTGTTGCCGATCACGAACTCGAGCAAGCGGTACTGGTAGGACTGAAAGCCCGAAGCGCGGCCCAGGTTGTTGCGAAAGGCCGAGTATTCGGCCGGCGTCATGGTGGCAAGCACGTCCCAGGATTGCGTCAGCTGCGCCTGGATGCGCGCGACGCGCGTCAACATCTTGAACGACGGTCCGAGATCGTCGCGGCGGATGTGGTCCAGCGCTGCGTTGAGTTCGTGCAGGCACAGTTTCATCCACAGCTCGGACGCCTGGTGGATGACGATGAACAACATCTCGTCGTGCTCGGGCGAGACTGGATTCTGCGAGCTGAGGATGCGATCCAGGTTCAGGTACTCGCCGTAGCTCTGCGAATCGCCCAGGTCCGTGTGGCCGATCTCCTTGCCGCTGCCAATCTCCTTGCCGCTGGATGGATCGCTCATGCGAACATCCACCCCGGCACGCGCTGCCAGCCGCGCAGCAGCTCGCGATCCAGGCGCCGGTAGTCCGGCTCCAGCGATTCGACCAGCGACCAGAAGCGGCGCGAATGATTCATATGGCGAGTGTGGCTCAGTTCGTGAACCAGCAGGTAACGCATCACGGCCGGCTCCTGGAACAGCACGCACACATTCAGGCTGATCGTGCCGGACGCCGAGCAACTGCCCCAGCGGGTGCGCTGGCGCCGGATCTGGATGCGCTCGAATTTCAAGCCGTTTTGCGCGCTGGTCTGCGCAACGTGCCGGCCAAGTTCGACCTGCGCCAGCGCGAGCAGCCAATTGCGCAAGGCCTTGGCGATGCGCTGTTCATTGTCCAGACGACCGGACACCACCAGCCAGCCCTCGCCCGCCACGGTCACGCGCACGCGCGCATCGGCGCTGGCGGGATTCGGTCGGTACTCGATGATGAATTTACGGCCGATGGCCGGCAGTTCGATGCTGTCGGGACGCACCTGACTGGCCGCAGCCGGGACTGCGGAGAGATCGGCCACCCGCGCTTCGATCCATTGCCGATGCGTGCCGACGAAGCGCTCGATGGTGACGGGTGACGCGCCCGGCGGCACGACGACTTCGACGCGCCCGCCCGGATAGACCCGCACCGACAAGCGCCGTGCCCGCCTGCTGACGCGGACATTCCAGCGCTCAGCATCGCGCGATTCGAAGAGTTGCAGTTGAGCGAGCATGCGAGCCTTAAGTCTAGCAGCCAAGCTTCGGCAGTGGGGAGCGCAGTGCGTTACCGAGGACGTGTCGCAGCCGGATGCAGCAGTTCCTGAGCTTTGCGATAGTCGGGTGCGAGCACCAATGCACGCTCAATAGCATCGCGCGCGGCCAGCGAATCGCCGCGCTGCAGATAACTTTGGCCCAACAGCACCAGCGCTTCGGCTTGACCCCAGTCCGGCCGGCCCGGACGCGAGGGTGCGGCCGCTTCAAACGCGCGGACGGTGTCGCGTAATTTATCGAATGAGGCGGTCGCCGCAGCGGCATCGCTGCCGCCGAGACAGATGGCTTCTATGAGCATGATTCTTGGGTTGTCGGGCGCGATCTGCTGCGCCGTGCGCAACGCCTTGCTGCGCGCGCAGCCCCCGAATGAAGGCTGCCCCAGCGGGTTCAGTCCAGTACCGAACGAGGCGCACACCGCATTGATGGCATGCGCCTCATCGAGGCGGGCGTCGCCTTTGATCGCCGCTTCGCTGTGCTTCACGCAGGCCTGTGCCGCTTTACCAGCGGCCGAACGCGATACTGACGCGCCGGCACTGCCGCGTGTCGATTCCTGCGCATGGAGCTGCGCCAACTTCCAGTTGCCGTACGCCGAGTAGTACTCCTTCATCGGCAGGAGCGTCGCCGACGCCTCGAGCCTGTCGAGCAGCGCCAGCACTTCTTCGAGATCGCGCGCATCGCCCGTATAGAACGCGTACTGCAGCCGGGCGGCTGCGTCGTCGAGCTCGGCCACCGCGTCGGCATGCGCAACAGGCAGCGCAAAGCAAGCCACGATCGCTAGCGCAATCCGCCTCACCAGGGACTCACTCATGCGAAATCCTGTGCTTGCATTGACTATACTTTCAGCGACCCGGACCGCGCCGACAATACCACAGGGCCTTGCACGCTCATTGAATACGCCGCTTGAAATCATCGACATCGGCCTGAACCTGGCCCACGACAGCTTCGACGCGGATCGCGACGCGGTGCTCGAACGCGCTGCCGCCGCGGGTGTGCGCCGCATGATCATCACGGGCAGCTCCATCGCCAGCACACGCGCCGCAATCGAGTTCGTGCGTCAACGCCCCATCGCGTTCCGCGCGACGGCGGGCGTTCATCCGCATCATGCAAGCGATCTGGACGCGGCGGCGGCAACCGAATTGGCCGAACTGGCGCAGGCTCCGGAAGTGGTCGCCGTGGGCGAATGCGGCTTGGACTACTGCCGCGATCTCTCGCCGCGCGATCGCCAGGCCGATGCTTTCAACCGCCAGCTCGCGCTGGCCGCGCGCCTCGGCAAGCCTGTATTCCTGCATCAGCGTGACGCGCACGAGGACTTCGTCGCCATCCTGCGGCAGCATCGCGCGCAACTTGTCGGCGGCGTGGCGCATTGCTTCACCGCGGGCGTGCACGAAGCGCGCGCCTATCTGGATCTGGACCTGCATATCGGCATCACCGGCTGGATCTGCGACGAACGCCGCGGCCTGCATCTGCGCGACGTGGTGCGCGAAATCCCGTTGCACCGATTGCTGATCGAAACGGACGCACCTTACCTGCTGCCGCGCAACTTGCATCCGAAGCCGCGCAGCCGCCGCAACGAGCCCATGTATTTGACCCACGTACTCGAAGCCGTCGCTGCGGCACGCGGGGAAACCCCGGGGGAAGTGGCGGCGGCCACTACGGAAAATGCAGTGCGCCTGTTTGCCTGGCGCAGCCACTGACACTGGAGACGTGCCCGCATGAATACCGAACAGCTGCGTAAGTACATCGACGGTGTCTGGGACAGTTCCATCGTGCCTGCGCTGTGCGATTACATCCGCATCCCCAACAAATCGGTGAACTTCGATCCCGACTGGGCCAGACACGGCCACATGGACCAAGCCGCCGAACTGATGCGCAAGTGGTGCGAAGCGCATGCCCTCCCCGGCATGAAAATCGAAGTCATGCGCCTGGGCGAGCGCACGCCGCTGTTGTTCATCGAGGTACCCGGCACTCTTGCTGTGGGTGCGGCTGTCGGTGCGGCTGCAGATACGGTGCTCATGTACGGCCACATGGACAAGCAGCCGGAATTCACCGGCTGGGCGGAAGGTCTCGAACCCTGGAAGCCGGTACTGAAGAGCGGCCGGCTGTATGGCCGTGGCGGCGCGGATGACGGCTACGCAGTGTTCGGTTCGCTGCTCGCGTTGCGCGCGCTTGCCGAACAGAAAATCCCGCACGCGCGCTGCGTCATCATCATCGAAGCCGGCGAGGAAAGCGGCAGCCCCGATCTGCCCGCCTACATCGACGCGCTGCAGGCCCGCATCGGCCAACCCTCGCTGGTGGTGTGCCTGGACGCCGAGTGCGGCAATTACGAACAGTTCTGGTGCACGACTTCGCTGCGCGGCAACCTCATCGGCACGCTGCGCGTCGAAGTGCTGCGCGAAGGCGTGCACTCCGGCATGGCCAGCGGCATCGCGGCATCGAGCTTCCGCGTCATGCGCCGGCTCCTGGATCGCATCGAAGACGCTGTCACCGGCGAGGTCCGCGTCAAGGCGTTGCAGGCACCGATCCCGGCCGATCGTCAGCAACAAGCCCGGGCCGCCGCCAAGACCTTGGGCAAGGAAGTCTTCGGCAAAATCCCCTTGCTCGACGGCGTAAGCCCGATGTCGAGCGACCCGTACGAACTGCTGATGAACAGCACCTGGCGCCCGACACTCTCCATCACCGGCGCCGACGGCCTGCCGCCGCCCGCGAGCGCCGGCAACGTACTGCGCCCGATGACCGCCCTCGTGCTGTCGTTCCGATCACCCCCCGGCGCCGATCCGGCAGCGGCCGCCAGGGAAGTCAAAGAAATACTCGAACGCGATCCGCCCTATGGCGCACACGTCGCGTTCGAAATCGAATCCAGCATGGGCGGATGGAATGCACCGTCCACCGCGCCCTGGCTGGAGCAGGCGATTCAAGACTCATCGCAGCGCTTCTTCGGCCATGACGCGATGTACATGGGCACCGGCGGCAGCATCCCGTTCATGGGCATGCTGAGCGAGAAATTCCCGCAGACACAGTTCCTGGTGACAGGTGTGCTCGGACCACAGTCCAACGCACATGGACCCAATGAGTTTCTGGATATCGCAACCGGGAAGAAGGTGACGGCGTGTGTCGCGTACGTCGTCGCGGAGCATGCGAAGCGGGCGCGTTAGTTACTAGGATTGAGGTTCCACCGCACGTTTTCTCTGACTCAGCCGCGCCCCCTCCCCGGCCCTCCCCCGTCAGGACGGGGGAGGGTGGAAGAACAGGGGAAGGGTGCAAGCCCTCCGGGTCGAGCGCCGCTGAAGTGCTTGCCGATGGGGGGATTGTTTTCACGATCATGAGCAACAGGATGTTGCGATTTGAAGCCTACAGGGATGTATTCACGGCGGTCGTGAAAACAATCCCCCCGTCGGTGAGCACAGCCCCGACGCCGACGAAGCTACCCAATTCAACGCTGCCTTCCGAAGAAGAGCCTAAGCCGCGAGAGGATTCGGTTCAGTGTGCTTCTTGACGTTGGCCCAGACATCACCGAAGGCCGCAGTGATATTCCCGCGCACCTTGTCGACGACGGGAAAATCGTCAGAGAGATCATCGATGCGAACGACGTTGCGCGGCTTGCCCTTGGGGAAGTCGCTGCGCACGGTAAAGATCACGCGCCCCTCCACGGGCACCTCGCCCGTCAGCAGCTTCACCGCCGCCATGCGGTCATACAGCGCATGCTGAGGGTTCGCGAACGAATAGCGGTGCTTCTTGCCGATGGCCGCCCAGTCCAGCATCTGGTCGCCGCCGAATACCGCGCCGGGCAGGTCGAGCAGATCGACGATCAGCACGCCGCGCTGTGTCAGCAGCAGGTAGTTGATATGGATCTGGCCGCCGTTGCCGTTGGGCACCAGCACGTTCTTGAGCATTTCATAGGCCACGCTCGCGATGGCCGCGTCGATGGCCTTGCGCGAGCGGTAAGCGCGGATCTTCAGCCCCAGCCATACCGCCAGCGCGATCAGCAGCAGCGCCGCGGCGGCCGGATAGGCCCAAGCAGGAATTTGCGTCGGCATCTCCATCGGTCATTTGCCCTGCAGTTCGGCTCGTAACGCATCCAATGTAGGTTCCAGTTCCCGTTCCTGGCGCGGCAGATCCAGCAAGCGCGCCAGGCTGGGCGGGATCGCGACTGTGCGCCCGATCTGCGGCTCGACGATATCGTTGAATTTCGCAGGATGCGCGGTTGCGACGACCACCCAATCGCCGCGCGCCCCGCGCGCGAGCAGGCGGCGATACACCTTCGCGGCCGTCGCCGTGTGCGGACACCATACCTGTTCCAGCTCGTGCGCGTCGCGGCGGATGGTGCCGCGAATTTCGATGTCGTCCACGCTCGATGCGCCGATCTGACCCTGCAATTCGTCGAAGTCCGGATGCAGCGACCGCAGCCGCTCCATGTTGCTCGGATTGCCGACGTCCATCGCCGAGGCCAGCGTCGCGACACTGGCTCGCGGCGCCCATTCGCCGGTGCGCAGGAACTCGCCGATGGTCTGATTGGCGTTGGTTGCGAGCACGATCTCGCCGATGGGCAAGCCCACGTGCCGTGCCCACACGCACGCCAGCGAGTTGCCGAGATTGCCGGCCGGGACGATGAAGTTCGCGCGCCGGCCCGTCTGCCGCCACATTTCGAGGCCCGCTTTCGCGTAGTAGACCATCTGCGGCAGCAGGCGCCCGACGTTGATGCTGTTGGCCGACGAAAGCTGGTGCGACTGCGCCAGCGACGCATCCGCGAACGCCTCCTTCACCATTCGCTGGCAA
>Ga0307509_10000780_pt1 | contig 54565 bp, 51 predicted proteins | sample 10_EM_MG_FD_202245 | JGI IMG/M metagenome (GOLD analysis project Ga0307509, IMG submission 202245) | Populus trichocarpa ectomycorrhiza microbial communities from riparian zone in the Pacific Northwest, United States - 10_EM | ecosystem: Host-associated > Plants > Roots > Unclassified | place... | reverse complement strand
ATAGGAAGGGTGATCAATCCAACCTTGCGGTCCTCTGTCCTGAAGACCTTTGAATTCACCTGCTGAGGCGAAAAAAATGTAACAGGTTTACTCCTGTCTAACGAAAAGGTACAATAGAGGGCTAGCGTTTGACCGGCAAGCGCTAGGTCTAAGGGAGGCTTCAGAGAACTCGAAGGTAATGAGGGATAATAGTTAAAGGGCAAGTGGAACTCTGAGATCGCCGTTCAACCAAGTATATTCATAAAACATCAGTCTGCTAAAGTCTGCCGTTCTCCTGCTAGCCAGGAGTTGAGTTTAAATACAAGAGTTCTCCCAGAGCGATAGTAATCAGATATCCTGCAACCACGATCATTACCGGGCAGTGCACCTTGCCCTGCATGTCCTGTAATCCCACATGAAACCTAAGAGTCATAACACTGCCTCAATGCTATCGTCAGCTTACATGACTGTTCCTTCACTTATGTTCCTAAATAAAACAACAAACATACAAAACTAAACTTAACACAAGCTACCGGGCCCTAATATAGCTCCGGGGCTGTAAAACAATCAAACTAATCAAAGTAAGCAAAATAATCAAACTAAACATAGGAAATCATGCACTCCGCTCCTGTATACAGTTACCGGAACATGTATACATGTTACAAGAATCTACTGTGGTTCCTAGATCCCTAGGGCCACTATCTACAATGGTTCACAGGAAAGGTCCCGCACAATCCAAGCACATTACCCTTCTTGTATTGGTATATCTCAGATTGCGTGAGACACCTTCTTCGTCAGATTGCATATCAAGATCATTTGCTCTATGCCTGCCGCATTATCTACAACCAGGATTGACACAGAATATTTGTTGAAATTCATCCTGCTGACTGGTCATTGGAGGTATAAATAAACTTTCCAATCATGTTTTATGTGAAACCTTCCTTACTTTTTGTTGAACACGCTCCCAAAAGGTGTGACTAATGTTCTAATTATCGGGATGTCTGATCAGACGCATCTCGCTAACCTTTTGTAAGACAAGCAAGCATAGCCTGTCTATATTTTGATCGGAAATCTTCTCTTGACTAGACACAACTGACCTGCATCGCTAGCAGTTCTTCTTCTTGACCTGCTGCCACTCCCACTGAAACTAGCCTTGTCCTGATTGACTGATAAACTTCAGAGCCAGATGAATCTCCATATACTACAAGCCCTCTTCACACTCATCCTTGAGCCCCTTCATAATCCCACACTTGAAGGAGTTCCAATCTGTTGTGCTGAAGGCAAGATCTGGATATTCTTCCTTATCTTGTGAGGCTAGATTGCAGACCATATTCAAAATGTTTGGCTACACAACATTTAATCCAACCCCTGACCCAAATGCGATGCCCGAAGCCAACTACTTGGAATTACTTCCGTGCGTTATTGCACCAGACGTTACACACGATATCCAATTTACCAATAAGACAACCTGTGCCAGTGTTCCGAGTTAAGTAATGCCAAGATATACTTGAAAGACTTCGTTTCAAGATCAGCCAAAATCTTTTTCACATGATTCCTCAAGTTTTGACACTGGATCTGCACAAGCCAGATATGCTACATACTATTGCTTTAGGTCTCTTCATGCATATGATGGACTGGATACAAGGTATTCTAAAGAAAAATGCTAGACGGCCAGAATTTGACAAGGACTGGAAATATTTGCCACCGTACTCCGGATTCTTTGTCATCCAAAAAGCCTATTGCGAGGTCGCACTGTCGCAAGGCCTGCAGATGAGGAATCTGGGGCACTGCCAATTGGGAGTTCTCGCCGTGGCACTGAGAGGGCCTAACAGTACTCAGGTACAACTGTGCAGAAGTGCCCTCACCTGCGTCCGGTCCCTGCTGGCCTTCACTATGATGACACAATACAGAAGCCACACTCCAAAGACAAGCGATTATACAGAAGAATACCCCACAAGATTTCATGAAACGAAAGACATCATCTTGCAGTTTCGTGAGTTGAAGCGGACGCAGGCAAAGGCAGACGAATTATGCTAGGAGCTATGCCGTACGCGAATCCACTCAAACCAGTCTGTCCCAAAATGCAAGTGGCAGCGGGTCCGTGGAGAAGCCTGTGAGAAAATAGAGCGACCACCCTAGGAATTGATACATCAGAATCTAATTTCCACTTTATTAAGAGGCATCTAATAACCCACTTTTGCGACCACATCTACCAGTTTGGCAACATCCTGAGCTATGCTACGGAGTTTGGAGAGCTGGCACAGAAGGAGCAAATCAAGGATAGCTGGCGACGTTCCAATAAAATTCATGCAGTCTGACAGATTCTGATCAGCTATGGGTGCCAGCATGTGATTCAAATGAGCCTTCTAAACCTGGATTTACTTGGAAGAGTAGCTCTAGAATTACGGCCATAGGTAGTCGAACACTGAGAGACAAATACAGTATCACAACCCACACGCTGCAATTGTAGGGTTCTCAAAGAGCATCATGAAGATATCTGGGACGTATTTGATTTCCGCAGAGTATGCGATATATTCCGGGACCATATTAGTCACCAATTGATACAATATGGAAGAGTGAACCTTGCCCATCAACAAAGACTCCCCGAAGAGTATGTGATCCTGCGCATGCTGTCCATTGAACTCATGTCGTTACTTGAAATCCCAGTACATGCGTTTAAGGAATTTGATGTTTACGATATACACCGGGCACAATGCAGTGGATGTGGGGTATTCCGAAACAACACGAATTGGAATGATGGTGTTTGGATACAGACTGCTGATTAGCAGATGTATGGGCCGCTCCGGGGGAATCTCCCAGCCAAGCTTCTGGCTCTATCCAATTCTGTGACAACACCCAGTATGATGCAATCCACTGCCTGGCTGCTGTTCAATATATGAGTATTGTCAAGCATGGAAGTCCTTCGGATATATATCGCCGTGTTACAGTCCAGCTGAGTGACTTGGCTTGGGAGTTTACCATTCTAGATATCGGCATGTTTATCGGCCTTTCACATCTCATGCCGGAGACAGACTGCCGCTGGCTTCTAACTAACCGTATAGATCTAAGGACGTTCAACGAGATCTATTGACACCATACACCCACATCTTGAAGACCGACATTAGTATTTGTGAATATGTACCCCAAATTGAAGATCAGCAAGGGACACTGCACACTCAGGATAAGGGATAGGCGATCACCAATATGCTGATAGAAATAGTTACACTAGATGAGCAATAACAATCCTTATATGCAAACTATCGGATGAGGGCGAAAGACTGTGCTGAGCAAGAACTCAGACTTGATCTGTACGCAGTGCAATGTGTCTATTTCAATAAAGATGTCAGGACGAAGACTAGATGTGCTCTGAATTGAACCACCCGTCTAGAGGCGTAAGGATGAGATATGCAAGACAGGTAACTTCAGGATGGAGGATGAAGTATGGTATACAGCAAAGTGCTGCAGGACGTGATGATTTTGGGATCTTATGTCCAGAGCCAACCTGGATCCCAAAACGGCGTCAGGCAGCACAGGACGCACAAGACGCAAAAACAAGGTCAGATCTGTCCAGACACCGCGCCCGCTCATCCGATACCAGATCATTTTTTGCTGATGGACTATAGTTTAATGAGTCTTGTTACTGTAGTGTATGTCCCGAGAGGCTGGCTATGTGGAGCACCCTGGAGCAAACCATGGGTCACCTCTCACTGCAGCAGCTTGCATATCTGATCATCATATGGCCAAGTCACATTGATTACATAATGGACTGTATAGCTTGTATAGACAAAACTACCACTAGCCCACTCAGTCCACCACCTAGGTATTGACTCCGGTTGTTATAATAGTAGTTAGCCACTGGTATGAGTTCAATAGGAAGAGTCTTTCCACCTGCGGTGGTATTCAAGCTGTAATGTATAAACTCAAATCCTATTGACAGAGTTAAGAATACCCCAGCTGGTCAAATACTTCTATCAGGATAATTCCTGATGGAGGGTAGAACTTGAACAGCTCTGAGCAGGACAGGGTGCTTGCACAAGGTCAGACTAGTGGTGAATATCAAAGCCTTAAATCTGATATCTACTTAAGGTTAATCATTTGGTATTCTACTTCAATAACCAACTTTCCTCGTGAAGAACTTATTGAGTCAAGCTTTCATCTTAAGGATATTAACCTTTAATGTTTTGATTCTTCGTGAATTATTTATACTATCTTTATCTTCTACTTTGAGTTTTCATGTGGTATCAACCTTAAAGTTCACCTCTCTATCGGGTGGCCCTATTAAACTAGTCATTTGAGCGCAAAAAGGGGGCCGAAGACCTGGATTACTCCATCGGGGCTGAACTATCGACACAACCACTTCCACCATGTACAGGCAGCTGTTCTTCCTCTATGAGTTGTGGGGCAGTGTTGCTCTAGGGTCCAGATGCTAGGTTTCAAAGGAGGAAATAGTTCATGACTTGTGATAGGGTATATTGACTATAGTCTGATAAAACATGGTCAAGCTGACAATTGGGTATGATATCTGTCGTATTGCCTTGAATCAAGGGGTAATTATGAATTCTAACCATTCTTATAGGACAACATCGTGTTTTTTGCACCACTCAATTTTGAAATACCTTCTACTGGAGATGGAAGATCAGTACATTCTTCTCACCAAACCGGTTATCACTGCCCGGGGATGTTCTCTATGGGCTGTGAAGTGACCTGGGCCATGAAAGCTTCTAAATCCTCCAGAATCTCGTGAAAACACAACAGAGATCATGTTCGAGACCTCCAATTGGGCGGGATTATATATTGCTTTGCAGGCGGTACTGTCATTGGCTCCGGGTTTGACTAGTAGGAAGGTACAGGACTGGAGCTTGACTGGTACTATTGTTGACTCAGGAAAGAGCGCTGCACTAGTTATTCTGGTTGTCGAGTGCTATGTCATCGGATCATCGATCCAGTCCATCCATATTGCTGGGAGCAATATCACAGATTTTCTTGGGTCATTTCTCCTTGCCGGGGGTGAGCCCACCCGCCACCGGGAGACCGCTCAGCAGATTAAGAAGAAATTCTGTTACCTTGGTCTAGATAACTTCGAGGAATTCACAAAATCTGACTGAATACCACGTTGAGCAGCAACCTGGAGGTCGGAAGTTACCGTAGATGTGGTGTATGAGAGGTTCTTGGCACCCGAGATATTATTCAACCCATGAATTTACTCTAGTGATTTCTGAATGCCCTTACCCACTATGGTGGATACTATTATCCAAGGCTCTGCTATTGACGTTCGGAGAGTTCTCTACAATGTACCGTAATCCAGGACTAATGAATTTTGCTTAATAGAATATTGTTCTCTCTGGCGGTTCTATACTCTATCAGAATTTCCGTCAAGGTCTTCAGCATGATATCCGCCATCTTGCCGACCCTCGTCTTCGCAAGTTGGAAGAGAAATCAGGTGTGCATTAAATCGGGTGGGCTGGAGGTTCAGGTTATCTCTCACAACAGGCAAAAACATGGGGCATAGTTCGGAGGAAGTTTTTTAGGTCAAGCTTTGGAATTCAGAAGCTACTGCTGTATTAAGGCTGAGTACGATGACATTGGACCAGGCATTGTAAGAAGATTTGCTTTATTGGGTGGGCCTAGGCCATGATACTTGCCATCTCATCCCTCGGTGCGCTCAAACTTGAGCCCTTGGAGTTGGGATGAGGGGTGGGCCACTACCACAAGATAAACTGAATAAAAAACAATGATTTTTTTTGCTCCTCCAAAGAACCGCTGGCGAGGTGTGTTGATGTTATATTTCTCTGGGTGTAATTTAAATTCATAAAACTAAGACAATGCAAGGTACAATTTGGTATTTGGATTAGCCAATAGTTTTTTGCACCCTGCCCTAAGCCGCGTTCATATATTTGTTCACTTCGCCGGGATCATCCCATCTGCTAGACTAAGGATAGAAGAAGATTTAATAGCTAGGTACCTCTTTCCCGACATAGTACATACTACCACTATACTGCACAGAGCCTCGGCCACAATGATAGTACCTAACAATCCATTGAGAGGGAATTAACTTTCTGTGAAGAATGACCCAACCCAACAACTTCAAACCCCCCGAACCACAAAAACGAGGAAACCCAAAAAGTCTCCGTCCACGACCCATCTTACTCAGGCGCCCCTTCCTCGTCACGTGAGCCACCTCAAACACCATCCTCTTGGCTACCAGGTCGCCCTCACCGATTATGAGCCTCCGAACAACCACGACATAATGCCCGTGCCTATGCTCCTCGAACTGGCTGAGGACAACACACTCGGACAAAGCTTCGGCAATGTCGCTCTTCATGTAGAATAAGGTCTCGAATGCGTGTCAGGTGATACCGATGCAATGCGGGCGCATGGTGTAGGGTATGATACTTCGTCTATGATTGAGTCCTTGTCCTGTTATCATCACCACTAGTTACAGTGTTTAGAGTTTGAATGAGGGGGCGTGTGAGTTCGAGTCAATTACCTCGCAGCCTCAATCCCTAAAGCCTCGCCGCCGTGGGCGGTAGCTCACGCTTCAGGTTCTACACACTTAGGAAGACTTCCGCCTTGTCTTTTCTGCGCTTCTTGCCTTTTTCTTCCATCTCGTGCGTTATAGATTCTTATTCTATTCCTTATCACGCAGATGTCCAGATGGATGATTTTTCTCCTGGGTTTTACGACGGTAGTTGAACATGAAGGAGAGTACTGGAATAGTGGGGAGTAAAATAGTAGGCAACAGTGAGCCCTTCGCATCGATCCTCCCCTTACGTCTCTTTTGTATTGTTTCTAAAAGTTATCCATTTGTTTCGAGCTCTGCCGAGCATTGTATGGTGTAAAGACTGGAGGGTACCTGCCCCCACATCCCTGTCGTTAATCACCAGCGCTCACTCCAACTCCCATACCGCACCATACCCTATACTAGCCATACTCATCCCCGTTTTGTTAGAATATACTAGAAGAAAACTGGAGGATTCACCATTGAGTCTTCTATAGTGATGGGCACGATCATGATCGAATGATCGATGAAACTGCGGAACCCTGATCGAGTGATCGATCATGACCACTGCTCGAGCATCGTCGAGCATCGTCGAGTATCGTCGACCATACTCGAGTATGATCGATTTTGTGCCCATCAAGGATTAAATATTCATTCAATTTGGATTCTAAATATTTACACGCGTGTTATAACAAGAACAGAAGATCCCTACCCTATCGTCCATCTAGTGTATCACGGCAATTTGTAGCTGATCCAAATGTATTGGTATTGACTAACTGCGATAGACACGAAACAATAGGAGCGGATAATTTATTTAAAATCTAAAGGAAAGAATATCACTCATCCAAGCTCATAATCCTTAATGGCAGTACAATCCCGGGGGTGATGACAATATGATAATAAAGTCAGTAGTCAAGATAGTAGTTTGCCGAAGAGCTAACAGGGTAAAGTCTGGCTGAAATAATGGGTATTTAGTGTGCGGGTAGACTCCCTTTATATATGTTCATCGCATCACCCAATAACTAAGATTAGTAGAGCAGTGTTCCCAAGCTTCCAGTCCGTCCGTCTTTCGCCTAGGACGGGACGGACGCCAAATTTGACACCTTTGGACGGGACGGACGCCAAGTTACAGTCCGTCCTGACCTTTGGACGGGACGGACGCCCAGTTACAGTCCGTCCTGACCTTTGGACGGGACGGACGGCCGGGCCCTATAGGTGTCTTAGTTTATGTTTCATTTTCAAATTTCATGAGCATTATGTCAGTATTATTAAGAAGTGAAACATTTTTATTCTAATGTAGAGAAGCTCAGGCTCTACTATCATGTATCTAATTTCGCTATCAATCAACTAAAGAAAATAAAAGAGTAAATACGGCACCGAAAGGGCAACAGTGGGCGAGGGAACAATGATAGCGAGCAAGGTAGTTCTATTCTCTGCGTAATTGGATTGCTTGCTTTTTCTGGCTTACTCGCTAAACTGATGGAGATAACCGGTGTATAAATGACGGTAGGTAACCTACAGGTGACGCCCGTCCTTACTCAGGACTGTAGGTACCTACAGGTGACGGCAGGTACCTGTAGGTGACGCCCGTCTTTATTCAGGACGCCAGGTGACGGCAGGTACCTACAGGTGACGGCAGGTACCTGCCGGTGACGCCCGTCCTTACTTAGGACGGCGTTCATTAGACCAGACGGACGCCCTCCCCGCCGTCCTTACCCACACCGCCCGGGACGGACGGGACTATTGGACACCAGGGCCCTGGCGTCCGGACGGGACGGTTGGGAACACTGTAGTAGAGTGATCGGTCATGAACCAAGATGCTCGAGTATACTCGATGATTGTCGAGCATGATCAAGCAGTACCCATGATCGAGCAAATCGATCAGATCATGGATGCTCTGCTCGATCATGATCTAATCGAGAGACCTTTATGATCGAGGTGATCGAGCAGACTACTGATCGAGCAAAACTCGATCATGATCTGATCGTGCCCATCACTAGTCTTGTACTAGCTGAATAGTTGGAGAAGCGGGGTAGATGGTCTGATATGGCGGTGAAAAATTGTAGTAAAGAAAAGCGGTGAAGCAAAGAGCCAAAAGATGATGGGGTGACAAACGAAGAAAATGGCATAATTTTGTTTGGAATACTCCTGAAAGAGTAGTCCTCGTTTTTTGTATAAAAGAGTGCCTCTTGTAGACATTTGTTCAAAGTGTAAATCAGCCAAATTGTCCTCTATTCATAAGTTCTTCTTTCTCCATACGAGCATCCAGATCCACGATCAGTTTTTCAGAAGATTAGGGGAATCTCATCTTTGATAACCAGAATCAAACCTAATAGTTGTTATTGTATAATAGCTAGTCTAGGGTACAACTTGTTTAGGGTCGTGACAACAGTTTGTGGACTTTTCCTATATTGTCTGTTTGTGCACTCTCTAGGTGTATCTAGTCTCAGCTACAAACAATTATCTTCTAGCATCGTATGATACATCAAACATCTATATTACTATTTTCATGTACCACTTCCATACAAATGTGCTTTTCTCCTGTCAATTTACCCCTCATTTTCACCCCTCTTTTGTCCACTTAGTCAGTGCGATAAATATCTTAACTTAGAATCTCAAGAACCAAAATCTCCCCACGACATCAATCTGAGGAATGTTAGCAGACATTATCCTGACCCATGGAACTATTACAAGATCCAGTGTCACAAATCATGACTAAGCAAGTCGGATTTCACATGACTAATATTTATTAGTTATAGGTATGTAAGCATTTCAAATGACGAAGTCAGTTGACTCATAGTTGTTGCATGACTCACACATGGGTGTTATTATTATATTATAATTGGTTGATGCTTTTATAACTAACAATTGTGAGTCATAATGATGTAATGACTATAGTGCGTGACTCATACTTATGAGCTACAAGTTTTGCTCATGTTACACAGTTTGCTCATGAGAATTGTTTTATGAGTTATGATTAATTCAAGGAATATTTCACAGCTACACTTATGAGTCGGCTGATGGATTTGATGTTTGACGCAAGTATGAGCCATAGAACTAGGTGATATATATAATTTTGTCACCAGGATTAGGGTTGTTGGCATGAACTGTCCATATGGGGGGGACTTATTCACAGTAGTTAGAGCACTTCATTCAATCATCTAAGTTCTTTCCTACACTCTACCTTCAATGCGGGCTCTTTCCCTTTATCCTCCACTTATATTAAAGCAGCCTAGCTCTTAGTATCAGAGCTAACACCTCTCCCGTTATAAGATAACAATGTGAGATCAGATGACTATTTGATAGTCTTAAATGGAACGGCACTCTTATACATCTCTTCCAGGAGAGAAAGGATCATCAATAAAAAACATATAATATTGAAGTGATCAACTTGAAGGAGTAGTTTCCTGTTGGAAGCTGACCTCTTTCAGGTAGAATTATTAGATGCAGGGAACTGTTGTAGGTTTCAGAGGATCAAGTCCACAATACTTTATACCATACTCAAAGACTGCACACACCAACAAATAGGCTTAATGCCTTCCATCTATATGGTGAGTGTGAAGGCGAAAGCCTTACCAGTTTACCACTCAAGTTTACAACCTTACTTTAGCCTAGCTTAGCCATGCAAATGGTCGCACCTACAACTCGTCAGTCCGGGGCAAGTACCAATGTGGCATCTGTGCTGTCTGGTCAGACTATATTCAACAGTCTAAGCAGAGCAGAGACTTAGGATGAGATGGAGAGGAGGGGCATTAATGGCTACAGACAAATAAGGAGCTTTGATTTTTGTAATATCTAGATGTAATTTATAGGCCCAGAACAATATGTGAAAATGATGAGAGTAGTGGTGAAAGAGATAACGGCCAACAAGTACACTATTGCAGCCCACACCAGGGGCATAGTATAGTGTTGCCCTGATTGATGGGGTGCAAGATGATGATAGCTAAGGCTACCAAGATTGAATTGACAAGAAGAAGGTAGTTAACAGTCTGCTGGTATTAGGCAGTCTGTTTAGTGGGGGGACCTCGGTCTCTAGCAGATGCAAATAAGGATTGGATTAGGGGTCTCGAATGAATTTTGTTTCTTTAGGTCTCTGGTAGTATACCAAGTATCCACAATTATAAAGGTGATTGAGAATAGGCTGGATTTGTCCACTTATGCGAGTAACTTTAACCTGATAGCAAAGCATCAAGCAAAAGCGAACAAGAAACAGTATCAGAAGAAGGAGAAACAGGTGAGGGGTGAGGAAAGAGAGGGCAAGGCAAGAAAGGTGCCTGAAAATAAGAAGGCAAGATGGGAGATAAGGAATAGGAAAATAGAGCATGTACATGAGTGTGCAAATACTCCGCCTAAGGGCCAAGATGTACTATATAACTTTGATGAAAATAGACTTAGGTTTCAACCAGAAACCAGGCTCCTGGTACTACAATCATATGAAACGGAATGAGCACAATGAGCTGGGCAGGGATAATTAAAATAAGCGCTTATAGCACAAAACGGCAAATAATGTAATGATTATTAGAATAGCGACTCAAAAGGAGTGAGTGATTACTTCAAGCTTAGGTCATGATCGGGTTGTTTTCAACAATGTAAGTCTTTCGATGAGGCGTCTATTTCACCAATTCATGGGCCATCCTATTGTTGTTGATGATAAGGATAGCATATTAGTATTGAGCTTGGTGGCTTCAACAATAGGCTATGATTGATAGAGAGTGTATTGGTCATTGTTGTGCCTATGTTGCTGGAGGTGTCCAATATTAACACACAAAAATCTTTATTGCTCAAAATGCGAGCGGCAATGGCACAAACTATCCTATGTAGATGTAACTGGTCTACATAGTCCGGTGACTGTATACAGAAGCGGAGGGCTGGATTTCCAACGTTTCATTTGATTATAGTGCTTATTTTGCTTAGTTTAATTGTTTTACAGACCTAGAGCTATAATAAGGCCTTGGAGCTTGAGTTATGTTTAGTTTTGCAAGATGATTTTTTTATTTAGGAAGTCAAGTGAAGAAACAAGAATGTAAGCCGACAATAGCATTGTGGCAGTGTTATGACTCTTAGGTTGCATATGGGATCACAGGACATGCAGGACAAGATGCACTGCCTGGTAATGATTGTGGTTGCAGGTTATCTGATTACTATGGCTTTGGAAGTACTCTTTAATTTAAACTCATTCCCTGGCTTGCAGGAGAACGGCAGACTTTAGCAGAATCTTGATTTATCAATATACTTGGTTGAATGGTGATCTCAGAGTTCTACTTGCCATTTCACTAATATTTCTCTATCACAGGATTTCTTGAAGCCTTCCTTAAACTGAGCGCTTGCTGGTTGACAGTTAGGCCTCTATTGTATCCTTTCGTTAGACAGGAGTAAACCTGTTATAGTATCTGATCAACTTGAAAGGTACCACCTTGCAGGAACCAGTCATGAATATAACCCTCAAAAAGCAAGCAGGCAAAGCTTCTTAGAGTTTGTTAGTAGGAAAGGTGTTTGAAGAGCATGAAGCAGTGATGCTTGGAATATTCCTAAGGCTTAGCATAGAGACTATAGGATTCCTAGCGTGTGATTATCCGAGATGAATACAAAGACCCGATGTCTGATTATCGATCTATGATAGCCATACTGTGAGATGCCTTGGAATCTATACTGTGTCCAAACATTCCATGTTCTCCCTGTGCAATGAAAGCACTAATTTCCTGATCTATCTCACTCCTGTAGCTTTCAAGGCTATTATTTTACCTTAATTGACTTGTAACATTGATTTTCTTCATGCATGTTCTTGGTATAGGGGCTAAAGAAAAAGTATGTTATATACAGTTTGTTGGTAGAATATTGAGTAACCAGCTCCGGAGACAGTTTGCTATCGATCTTGAGAGAAATTAGGAGCCTTGTTTTACCTGAAAGCAGTATTCAGACAATCTTCATACCAATATAAGGTGTAAACCTCTCACTATTCCAAATTACTTATATAATATTCATGCACATTGCATTTTCTCATTTGCTCTTCCACTTTTTTGTCTCAGTGAACTTACATAGTGAGGCAGCTAATACAACGAATCCACCACCCATTGAAGAATACTATTTAAAGCTTCATAGACTCTGATCTCTCAAAACTGACAGCTTACACTTCTTAGATAGAGATATATGCGCTAGTCTGTTAATACTAATTTGGTCTTCTTTTGAATAATTGTCAAAGAGAAAGCATGATCTGTCATCAACACGGTATATTCTTGAAAAACGTTCTTGTAATTGGCTCAAGAGAAGATATGAGAGGAAAGATCTTTTTCCCGTAAAAAGGTTCAAGTTAAATTTGACTATAAAAGTAGGAACAGTAATAAGAATATACCTTTAGCAGGCTCACCTGATATTTGATAGTCTTACATCTTTATTCATGCTAGGGATCTGCGGTATGTAGCAACTTCTTTCTATTTGGTTCGGTTAGTGTAACGGGGGCACCCTATATTGAGGTGAACTCTAAGGTTGCGACCGCACCCAACACTCAAAGTAGAAGATAAGGATAAGGTAAATAATGGAAAAGAATCAAATGGTAAAACGAAATATCGTTAAGCTGAAAGCTTCACTCAATAAGTTGTCTTGAGGAAAAGTTGGCTGTTGAAGTAGAATGCCAAATGCTTAAACTTAAGTAGATATCAGATTGAAGCCTTTGACATTCACCACTACTCAGACCTTGTGCGAGTACCCTGTAGTGCTTAGGGCTTGTCCAAGGTGTACTGTCCATGAGGAATTATCCTGCCTGAAGTATCAGACCAACTCGAGTACACTCAACTCCGTCAATAGGATTTGAGTTTCTGCAATGCATCTTCCATTCAACTGCAGATGAAAAAACTCTTCCAATTGAAGTCATACCTGTGGCTAAGGGTAATGACAACAAGCGGAATCAATACTGAGGTCGTGGACACACTAACCCCGTGGTAATTTCGTCTATACAAGCTATGCAGTCCATCATTTAATCTACGGGACTATCTAATGCGATAATTGACGTACAAGCTCCTCTGGTAAAATGTAACCGATGGTTGGCTACATGGGCGCTACCCATAGCCATCCTCTCGGAACATACTCTACCGTGATAATACTCATACCTCCAGTGTCCATTGACAACCCATAGTAATGCTACAAATCAAGGGGAGAAGGTCCAGGCTGGTTACTGATGTATTTGTCCTGAAAGCGCTCTGGCCTCCTTGGACTTCCTAAGTACAACTAGGATGACTACCCTACTACGCCTCAGTTATGATAGGCTGCTAGGTGCCGGAGAGACCAGATATGTGTGACCCCCTTTTTGGCGGTTATCTATACTCACCTTATATATCCTGCAAACGACATTCAGTCGGACGGACGGAGAAGACGTATACCATGTTACGGCAGCTGCGCCAATGACCTCCTTTTACTAGCAAACAAGCAACTACACAGCTGTCTGCCTTTGACTTGCTGTCTAAATGCTGGGGCCAGAGGGGGGTGTTAGCAAAGACCGCCCAAGTTCAATAGCATATTCGGCCCACCCATACTCAGGCATGGGGGCTCCCCAGGCAGTTGCATCTCTGGCCATCAAGATCTAAGAGCCCATAGAATGTAAGGCAATCAACCTCTAAGTTCTAGCATCACTTTGCCGGTGAAGGTAGGGTAACTTGGATTCCTCAGTAGGGTAACTAGGACCCCGGGGAATAATGGCCAAATTCCCAAGGTAGGGTAACTTTGTCCTTGTACGCCTTTAACCCCTCTGGAAGTCCTCTAGTCGATCACAAAACTCGTCCTGGAGATCCATGTAATGTTCTCCTAATTCTCTCAACTTTATGCGAACATTATCCCCAAAGGTTACCCTACCTTGTAGAGTACCAAAGGCTACTCAACTCTTCCCTAGGCCATGTCCTAATTTAACCAGCCACTTGTATACTAAGTATACAAAACTATACCACCTCCGGTTACCACTTTGTATACCATTTGGGCTAAGGTAGTAGTTATTCTAGCTATATATTCTAGGGTTGTTACAGTTAGCGTTGTAAGCTGAAGCTGCACCTTATCATACTCTAAATGTACATTAGGTTATTTATTGCAAATGGCAGATCATTACAAATCTGTACTATTCTAATGACTTTCTTCTCATAGTTGGATTTCCACAAAAGATATGAATCAAATGCCCCCCAATTCGATTGCCTGCTAACTCTGTATTCTAGGCAAACCCCATAGTGAACCAGGAGAACCTGTGGTTGAAATTGTTGAATTGGGTGACATATTCCTCATAAAACCTGATAAAGACTTTATATCCGGTCCTCAAACTCCTCTTTCGTAGTAGTTGTAGTATTCGGTATAATTCATCATTGCTGCAGATTGTGTACAATATATGAAGAAAGCAGATAGCAGTTTGAGTGACAGATGTGGAGATATTGGTCGTAGTAATTAGCTGTGTGGCTGTGTTGTTTCATGTACTCCAAGTACTAATATACTATATGGATTCAGCAGTCACACCAGACACTGTGTCCAATATCATATAACACATACAATTATGCTATTATAAGGTAATACACTGGTTGGTTGCCTAGTCTCTGTTGAATAAAATACTTGAAATGGTAAATACATGTATGTAAGTGTAAAATGTTTACATGTTCCGGTAACTGTATACAGGACCAGAGTGCAGGATTTCGTATGTTTAGTTTGATTACCTTGGTTACTTTAATTACGTGGATTGTTTTACAGCCCTGAAGCTATATTAAGCCCTGTAGCTTGTGTTAAGTTTAGTTTTGGATGTTGATTGGTGTATTTAGAAACACAAGTGAAGCAATAGTCATATAAGCTAACAATAGTGTGAAGGTGGGGTCGTGACTCTTACGTTTCATGTAGGATCATATGACATGCAAGGCAAGGTGCACTGCCCAGTAATGATTATAGTTACAGGTTATCTGATTACTATCACTTTGCCTTAAGCCTTCCTAAACAATATTCATCTATAATAATGATTATCGGCCCTTACTATCTCACAAGTCTTTGAGATAAGCTACCTTCTCACAAAATATAAGTTGACCACTGGGCCATATATTCTTTATGGATTGGGATCTGCTGGTAGGCTCTGACAATTCTTGGTACTAACAGGTATCACCTGCATGTCCCTGTGGCTACCTGACATCTTGAGTAGGCATGAGCATCACCTATAGCTATTGTACAAAAATATCTATATTATGGTTGCTTTAGCCACTTAGCAGTTACACGAACCATCTCCCCGACACCTCCGGCGATTGAAATCTCAACACCAGGGAAATCATTGTGAGATCTGCCACCACCCCCTCTCCTCCCCCTTCATGGCTTCTGCCGAGGGGAGTGCCGCTATCACCCCTCCTCTCCCTTTGGGGTCTACCCCCTTCTCCACGGGGTTCTTGTTCCTGTTCTTCGTTGACTCCCGCTGATGAAGTTTGGGTATCGCCCCTTACCCTCCACTTCCTTTGCACCTCACGTTGGTTGTGCACAGTTGGCATTTTGCTCTCTTCGTTCATGGTCGGCGCTGAGCTCTCCAACCCCTTTGCGAAGTACATTTCCGTCTCGGCTACGTGGTCGTGTCAGGGAACACTTCAGTTAGTAACTTCAGCATCTCGTCCTCGTTTCGCATTCGGAAAAGCATCGGCCGCGGTTACTCTAGTTGGTAGTCTCAAGCGTTTGGATTACCTTCCTCTCCCCATCCTTTTTCTATCACCCTCTTGGTCTTCATCCCGTTGCTCGGTTACAGCTACATACTTTCCCCTCCTCCACCTCAGCAGCTGGCACCTTACTGCTCCCCTTTCCGCGGTCGATCTTCGGTCGCTATACAAAAACCTGCCTCGGTTACACCCGTCCTCCTGGCCGTCGCTAATGCCGCTTTGGCCCACCCTCCGGCGACTCCTCATCAGGGTCGCCTCCATCCGCCTTTCCATCCTGCCATCTGGAACCGTTTCGTTCCCCGGCATCGCTCCAGTGTGCAGGTCCATACTCTCACTTCCTAGCTCAGGCTGATACGTGTCACTTACCAGAGGTAATTTTCCTTTGTCAGGGGTTCATTCATTCCTTATGTTTTTATACTTTCTGTAGTAGATGTCACTAAGGGTTCTCCTTTCTTTCCTGCTTTCTTCTTTCCTTTCTACTTCCTTCGGATGTACGAGTATGTTCGCAGGATTTGATTGGGCCATAGGCGAGATCTGCGGTTGATCTCATACCAGGAGGACTGGGGGGTTTGAATGTTTCCTGGGGTGAGGAGGGTAGGGTTTTTGTTGGCCATAGCATTAAAGCTGAATGCTGTCTTTGTACCTTAAACAAATGCATATGATTCAAAGAAAAAAGAAAAAAAAAGAAAAAAAAGCCACTTAGCTGTTACTTGTAGCAATCTCGGCTAGAGGGGTTGATAAACAACAAGTAAAGACCTAATTATGTTCTTATTGAAGATTAACGTAATTTTAAATATCTTCGTAGAGTATTCTGATTCCTCTTCTTTATCTTTTCCGCTAGCTTAATAGCGAAGATGTACATATAACTTAATATCGATTGAAACTTATATCTTAAATATCATAATTCGTTCGTGGGTAATGAATGTAATAATCTTTAATTTATAACTACAAGTAATCTTAAGAACGTACCTAGATGGTTGTGTGAAGAGCTCTAACTATCGTCATCCAATCTTCTTTATATAGAGACTCTTCCCAGAACCCTTACCATGGTGACTCTCTTTATTGAGTCCCCCGCAACATACCTTAACCAATTATAAATCATAAAACTAATCATGTGAGTAAAGTACTCACATGAGTGAAACTTGTGACTACAAATAGAGTCATACGCTAAAGTCATTACATCATTTGTGACTCACAATTGTGAGTCACAAATCTACAAAATATCATAATAATACGCAATTGGGACTCATGTGAGAGCTATAAGTCCACTGATCATATAGTGTGAAATATAACATACTGATGATTAATAACTATTGGTTATGTGAAACCATTCTTTTAATATCATGATTTGTGACATTGCTTCAGACATTTGAGGAGAGAAGCAAATAGTGTTAAATATCCGCTGTTGGTGGGTAAATTTCTAATTCAATAACATACTCAACATAAAAGTGAGACAAAAGGTAGAAGCGCAATAGGGTAACATTATGGCAACAAAAGAGTATAATGCATAATTAGTCTCTCAATTCTGATCTAAATTGAACCAAACAAAATGACTTCAATGGAGAAAGTTTACCAGAATCATGTTGAGTACCAAGTGACAAGAAAAAGCAAAATCAAACTAAAGAAAGCATTAAGAAATATAGAGATTCTGTAAAAATAAGAGAGAACAAGGTGAAAATATAAAAAAGGAAGATAATGAAAAACCACATTAAAGAAGTTTTAAAAACATATTCTAGTAGTTGGAATTATAATGAACTCTCGAAGGAGAATATTCCTGAGGGTAAAGTAGATGTAATTGAAGGCAATAGGAACCGTATTATTATAACCAATGATTGTAAAACCTATATAATAGAACGTAATAGGAATATAGTAAAGGAGGGCAATCAAAGGCTTGTAGAAAGTTGCGAGATGCAAGAGATTGGATAGTGAGTAGTTGCACAAAGATTTAGGAATACCTAGAGTGCTTAATGGATAATATTATAAGTAGTATACACTATCATTCATCTCAATCCCAGAAAGAGCCAAATACCAGAATAATTTAATTAATCATTCAAAGAATCATTAGACAAGGTTTATTTACACCTTTAAAACAACAAGGAACTATGGGGTAGATAATTCCGAACTTGACTTGCATAATATCATGTTTAAACAAATTGTCTTTCCAAAATACTTCTATTGTAGAAAGTTGTTTCCACAATTAGCCTACCACTCCTTTTCTAATACAAATGTATACTTCACAATTCTCCTTATTCCAATATGATATTTTTCCTCCAAGTTTGACCACCTTTGATCAACTCTTTGTCTCATTCAGTTCATGTACTGTTTATAGAATATGGAATCTTAATAGACAGAAATTTATACAACAATGCCCTCTTAGTGAGAAAATACATGCACAATACTTTATCAGAACTTCAATAAAGTATTACCACCTAATATAAGCAAAGTTGCCCCCTTAAACAAGAAAGAAACAAGCTAATACTTGATTCTGGTACATTTACGAAATAGTTTAGAATTCTATTAGATAAAATAACCAGGAAATAGATTTAAATTAGATACCCAAAGACTAACATAGTTTATGGGGTTCCCACTCAGTACGCAGATGCCGCTCACCATGGCAACCACTGGAACACCAAATGTCTATTTTATTATCTATATAACTAGTAGTGATATCATACTGAAAATTTGTTAAAAAGTACTTTGGAATATGGAGAATCAGAATCTGGAGTTTACATTTAATAATAATAAATAATACTTCTTGTGTACTCACTTGATTCCAAACTGGTTGAAATAGTATCAAGTGGCATAGGATATTCCTTTCATGGTTTTGTTGATGTCATAGGGTAGGAGGTATCAGATATTTAGTTTCATTGTTTCTTTCATACCCTGTGTCACTAGGCATACGGGAGTTGGCGCACTGGCAGGGCCCAGGTGGTAGGAGCACGGTGGAAGAAGGGAGACCAGGATACTTCTAGATTGCGTGTTAACTCTGTGTGTTTCTTTAGACAGTTTGGTGCGCTTTGGGAGTGTCAGGTTGTGGTTAGTTAGACGGAGATATATCTCTTAACCTGTCCTTAGCGAGAGAGATAGTAGTAGTCATTCAGGCGACCGTTCCTCCATCATCCACCGCTCCACTTGGATTCTTTCGCGTTTAAACTGTTGTTCCTTTCCTTCCGGCTTTGCTTTAGCTTCATCACTACCTGAGCCGAGATTCGTCTATTTTTGACAGCAGATCCCGCAGGTGATTCCATACAGCTTTCCATTTTTGAGTGGAGCCTGGTCGCTAGTGTTGTGTTTTTTGTTTCAACATGGCAAGTCTATTGACTGTGAGGGGAACTGGGCATTTTTCAAATAGGATACAGGATGAGGACGGAGGGAATCCGGGGGTGGAAAATAATTGAACAAGGTGAGAAGAAATATACTCTTGGCTGCATTAAAAACCCCCAACATGCTGTATCGTGCAGTGCTGGTACTAGCACAGCTGGATCTCGCTCTCCCGGACGGTCAAAATCCAGGGAATCTGCCTGAGACCCTGAATTATCTTGGACAACCAGTTATGTTTTGTCGCAAAACACGTTAGAATTCGGAGAATTTCATCTAGAATACAGTCACTCGGGGATCCGCTGGAGTGAGGTCTACGGTACTGCACCTTAGGACAGAGGAATGCTACTCTATTGTACTAGTACTGTACGTTAGCATAAATAACTGAACATCTCGTAGCAACACGGCAAACTTCCCCAACCCCCTACTGACTTCTCAACAAATGACTGCTGGGCTGTGGCTGGAGGGTATTTGGGAGTATGATAAATCCATAATACTAATTAGTATCATACCATCTGTCTGGTTGATAAATGGTTTTTTGTCGTGGTAAAGGTATGGTGGCATTCTGGAGTGAGGACCAGTTGCCAGGTGGCCGGGTAGAATGCTGCAAGGCCAAATCTTCTCTAAGGTGCTGGTATTATACTGTATATTTTTACTTTTTCGTTCGCGCCTAAATGATCCAAGTGCAGAAGCCATTATCCGGGACAGACAGGGATAGCTTTACACCATATTGGCTACATCTTGTGACGTGTCAGATTTAGTGGTTGAACCAATCTCGTCCTTTAAGTTGTTCTTGCGATAGCTTCAAGTTTTTAATTTGAGTGAGCTTTCCTCTGACTTTAATCTTTGTTTGAGAGATCATTTATCTCTTTCAACAACTTTTCAAGACCCCTCATCATCCTCCGTTCTTCCTCTTTTCGGTCGATATGGGTAAGCGAGGTTCCTGCACTTTTTCCGCCGCCTCTGTCGGTAAGGAGTTGTTACTTTTGTCCACAGCGATTGAAAAGATCTTTGTACTTGAGGCTGAAGTTTCAAGATTATGCCTCCATGTTTCAGTTCTCTCTCAGAGGTTACTTTTCGTTATCTTAGAGAGATATGGTATACAGGACATGATTGCTCCGATCATAGAGTTTGACAAGAAGTGGGGAGGCAAGCCACTGGTAGGTGAGTAGGTGGGACAGGAGAAGTCGGAAAAAGAGGCTGCATCAAGTGTGGCAGGGGAGGAATCAGAGGACGGAGCTGTACCGAGTGTGGCTGGGATGTCAGTGGAGGAAAGCCAGAGTGTGGCGGGACAGAGGAAGAGGAGGCTGAGTTGGCTGTGGCTGATGATGCTGATGGTCGTGAAGGAAATACCGCGAGTGGGATGCCGGACCTCAAGTGGTTGGAATTAGGCCTTAGAGTGGGCGTCGAGTTGGTGCCCAAAATGGCAGAGAATTGCATAAGGTCTTGAGTCGACGTGGTTGAGGAAGTGAATTTGATTCCCGATCCGTTGACCCCATCAAGTTTGGATAGTTCAGTTACATTGAACAAGGAGGAATTGGAGAGGCCAGGGGGTTGGCCTGCTTTAGGGAACCCCAGCCCTATCAGAGGGAAAATTGATAAGAAAATAAGGGCATGAAGGAATTTGCGGTCCTCTGCTAATGAGGGGGCCATTGTTGGTAGAGTAGTTGTAGCTGGCGGTGTCTCACAGAGGGCTAGGAATGTGGCCAGAAGGGAGAAGAGGAGGAAGCACTGGATTGGGACCGTCTGTTGGAATGATATTGAGTGGTTTGGTTTTGTTTGGGCCTGCGTGACCGGTTTGCCAGAATACGGACATGGAAAGTCGGTAGACATGTTGTAAATGATAGTGTTAGGTGGTAGTTAGGAAGGTGGGTTTCTTTTGTGGTACCCTAGTTCGGTGGTTTATTTTGAGATTGCTGCCATGTGAGTTGTGTGCTCAGGGTGTTCCTATGGGTTGCACAGGTAATACTTTTCATATGTACTACGGACTAGGCTGGAAGGGCTGGCCTAACTCTTGGATATGTACTGCCCTATCTCCTGAATATGTACTGCCGTAAGGATAGAGAACCTGGATTGGGATGCTACCTGTAGTTTTACGAATATATTATATTAAAGAGATATATTTGGCTCGCTAATCTTAAATAACTGTAGCACAGTTTCCTGGATAATACACATGACCTGGTTCTAGCACCCAAGTACAGGTACAATGGTAGGGCATGATGATGAATCTATTTAGCCCCAAAAACCTCCAGATCCGCTTCCTAATAAGTATTAAAGGCAGTCTTACTCCAAGAATCAGTTTTCTTCAACACATTACTTTAATGAGGGATGAAATAGGATATTTCATATTTCAAGAGAGACTGCTGTAATTGTCCTTCCAATTTTGCATTGGGAGAATACCATGGGTCAAAGGGACTTGTCCTACATGTTGCCCTTTAAGGCATGAAGAACCTACAAAAATAACTTCACTACGGATAAGACATCAACTTAGCATTCCACATTCCTCCCTTAACCTGTGATCAGTCTGTTTCCACAAGGGGGCTTTTCCTGTACTGTATGTTAATATTATTAAGAAAAAGTCTCATAAAAAACATTGCAGATTCAGTTCTAATAAGACTCAATTTCCCTCTATCCAAGCTAACACAGCTGACCTAGAGCAAGAGATATATCATGAGCATTAGGACCTTAAATGTCTGGCTTCAAATTGACCACAGCATTATGGGAGTAGATGTAATGCCAGGAGGGTATTGGCATTGTTGGCTTGTATTGCGAAGAAGCACAGAAATCTGGTACAGTCTAACATACTTGTACAATCTGAGAGACAAAAAGGTATGGTAATAGATTTCATTTAGAAAAGATCTATCCCCAACCACTTGCCAAACAACCCTCCACAAGGTACAAGTGAGTGTACAAGTACCTGAGGGCATGTTTGATTGCGACGGTTCAGTTCTGTAACGGAATCTGCCTATTGTTCTTGCTACTGTATCTACCTGATGTTAGATATTTCCTATTTTGGTTCTACAATAGTAGCGATGCTTTTCTTACCTTGTACTTTCCTTAGTTGTTATAGTTTCCTATTGGGTTATTTATCCTTAAGTTCACTAATAGCACCATTTGCTACCATTGTACTCTTTAGGCAACCTTATACTTTCCTACTAGTACTACTGGATTAGTACATTAGTCGTGATCTGTTCTTGTTTGATTTCATTACTTGTTTTGTTAGTTACATCCTGTCACATCTACACCTATGTTCTAGGACTTAGTTGTTTGCTTCAATACTATCTCAGCATAGCAAGTGTTTGCGTTAGGCACAGGATATTTGGTTATGTTTTATTTGGATTTAAACAGCCTGCAATCCCCTGAGGATTCAGTCTCTTAAGCGTCACCTGAACGCTCTTCTTTAATATACCACAAGTTGAACGGTCACTCTATTAGTCCCTTATCTTTCCTATATCGCTTAAAGATATTCCACGGAGACTTTCCCTCCTATCATATCAGTATCTCCAGAGTTTCACTTGGGATTCTCGAGATACTTTGGAGTAGGTTACATGTTCTGTTGGCCCGTACAAATGACCGTTTTCTTCCTTTTTCGTAATAGTGCAAACAAAACGACCGTTTGACACAAAAGACAGCCACTATTCCATTTCAAAGAAGTGGAAACCACCTGGTTGCTATATAAACATATATCATCAAAACCTTTATTATTTAATTGAGACACTTTGTCCTGTTCAATAATTTACCTTATAATACTAATATTATATTATTATGAGACTTTATCTACCTATCTTCACTGTTGAAACTTTTTTTCAATTAATTCAATTGCCTGTAATAAAGATTTTAAAAGAAGATATCTGAATTTGGGAAAATCTGGGATGCAAGTACTAGTAAATTTCTTGGAGGGATTAGGGCAAAAATCTTTGATAGGGCAGCAAATGGTAAACCATTCATAACAACCATTTGTGTTCACAATGTGAACCCCAAAGGCACAATCTATTCAATGTGGTAATTCTGAGCAAGTGGGAGGGTGGTTGCGTGGCACACTAAGTGAGGAGGTATAGAGAAGATTGGTAGGAGTTCTGGTTTGTAAAAGGTTTACTCCTGTGTAATGAAAGGTACAATGGAGGGCTAGCGGTTGACCGGCAAGTGCTAGGTCTAAGGGAGCGTTCAGAGAACTCGAAGGTAAAGTGGGATAATAGTTAAATGGCAAGTGGAACTCTGAGATCGCCCTTCAATAAAGGATATTCTTAAAACATGAGGCTGCTGAAGTCTGCCGTTCTCCTGCAAGCTAGGCGATGAGTTTAAATACAAGGGTTCTCCCAGAGCAATAGTAATCAGATATCCTGCAACCACGATCATTACCGCGCAGTGCACCTTGCCCTACATGTCCTGTGATCCCATATGCAACCTAACATTCAGAACACTGCCTCAATGCTATCGTCAGCTGACATGACCCTTCCTTCACTTGTGTTCCTAAATCAAACAATAGACATGCAAAACTAAACTTAACACCAGCTACCGGGCCTTCATATAGCTTTGGGGCTGTAAAACAAACAAAGTAATCAAAGTAAGCAAAGTAATCAAAGTAAGCAAAGTAATCAAACTCAACATAGGAAATCCTGCACTCCGGTCCTGTATACAGTTACTGGAACATGTATACATGTTACATTTCCTCATTCTGAAAGGGCATAACCTTTCCTAGTCCGGATAATCAATTTTGTCCATATCGCTGTGCCATAGGAGCTCGTCATCGCTGGTGGGGAAGTAGTCCTGCTTAGAGCTGCTAGAATCATATTCTTCATCATCATAGGGTGCCCAGAAGTCTTCTGGAATAGGTGTGGCTGTACAGGGTGTAGAGGAGACCTCTATTGGTTATCAGGAGGTCTTAATGTAGTGGGAGGTGATCTTTGACATTGGTTCATGAGGGTGGTTTTCGTGCCAGTATTCCTAGATAGGTTCCAGGGCATGGTCGAGGTTCTTGATAGGCTCCCAAGAGTCGTCAGTTCTCTCATAGCCTTGCCAGTGTACCCGGAAGCTTTGTCTGTTGTTCTAGCGCCTGTAATCGAGTATCTGCTTGGCTGCCTATTCCTCTGCATTGTGAATAAGGATAGGGGCGGGTTTGTCCATCCTTCTGGATGCAAGACTATGGGGATCATTCGCATTGTATGCTTTGACAGAGGAGATATGAAAATATGGCTTCTGTCTAGCCATGCGGCAGGGTAATTTGAGTTTGTAGTTGTTTGTATCATCACCACATGCTAGGACTTTGAATGGTCCAAACCATCGAGATTCTAGCTTCTTCGATCGTCCAGGAGAGGCGGTGTAAGGGCGTCCTATAACATGAACTCTGGATCCTGTTTTGAAGGGCTGTGGTGGGGGTTTGCGTCGTTTGTCTACTTGTACAGTCTGCCAGACTGTAGCATGCCCTCTGGCCATGTCTACTTCCATTCTTGTTGCCTCATGGGCATTTAGAATATCATCAACAGCTGGTATCTCGCTGGATGATCTCTCGACTGGGTGTAATATCTTCCACGGGCGTCAATAGAGAGCCTGATAAGGTGATATGGGTAGGGAATGGTGAGGAGCTTCATTCATAGCTGCTGCTATCACTGGGAGTGCTGGGGACCAGTTGTTCTGTCTTGTGTTAACAAAGTTCCTCATCATCTGCTTCAGGGTGCGAATCCTCAGCTCAACCTGGCCGTTAGCTTGATGGTGCTATTGGGTGGCAATCTAGACTTTTATGTTAAGGGACTTCATGATCTGGGAGCAAAACTTAGAGGTAAAGCGAGAGTCCTGGTCCAAAACAATACTCAAGGGAAGACCATGGACATCGAAGACAGCCTTTTTGAGTTCATCAGAGACTTTCTCGGAGATGGCTGCATGTTTAAGTGGAACGAGATAAGTGTACAAGACAAATCAGTCCATGATGACTATGATAATTGTGTATCCATTGGATTTATTGAAGGGGACAGCGAAGTGTATGGCGAGAGATTGGTACCCTTCGTTAGGTGAAGGGAGAGAGAGGACTTTGGCTAACGGAAGTGTAGTAGGCTCGTCATTGATTTGGCTCTTGTCACAAGAGCGACAGTAGAGGACGAAGTCTTGTCGCATTTGGGGACACCAGAAGAAGCAAGCGGCATAGGAGTAGCATTTGTTAGCTGAGAAATAGCCTATGCCTTCATGAATGGATTGGAGGATGAAATCCTGAAGGGATACTCCCTCATCAAGATGTCCTATAGGGATGTAAAGGTTTTGGTTTCCCTTGGTATTCTGTGCCAGTAGGAGGCCATCCGAGATTGAATAGAGGAATTTGTGGCCAGTTTCCTGGACTTGGGTATAGAGGGGGTCAAGCTCCAAGGCCTGCCTGATTCAATCACCGAAAATGCCATGTAGGGGGGCATTCAGGGTGTCGAGAATAAGTTGGGCTTGACTAGATTCAGTCTGGTTATTGTCAGGGTAAGTGTAGAGAGGTCCAAAGGCCGGCGAGGCCATAGAAGGGGTATCGAGAAGAGAGTCTTCCATTGTAAGAGGTGGGGTTCTTTGAGAGAGGTATGGCAGATGGGGGGGAGAGTAGGAGAGTTCTTTCTGAGGGATGATGGGTGTAAGATATTGAGGGGAAGAGCGAAGAATAAAGTTATCAGATGTAAGGGTGGGAGAAGGCTTCTCGTCGCTAGCATCTTACATAGTGTCTTCTGAGTCAGTCGGGTAGCTAAGTGAAAAGGCGTGGTGTGTGTCAATAGACAGCGCTGAGGTATGGGGCAAGACATCTGTCTTGGAGCCTTGTGAGGTGGGGTCTCTTAGCATTATATCTGTAGAATTCGGATTCCCTTGATAAATCCTCAACAGGTAATCGGCTAAGAAGTTCTCGGCTCCTGGTTGGTATTCTATTCCGAAGTTGAATTGGCTAAGGAATGTCAGTCATCTCTGCTGTCTTCCAGAGAGACTTTTCTGTGTCATCATTTTGGTAAGGCTTTCGTGGTTTGTTACCACTGTAAAGCATCTGTTTCTCAGTAGGTTCTCCAGTGATGCAATAGCCTCAAGTATTGCGAGGGCTTCCTGATAGTTGCAGCATGGGGAATCTATTGCGATATAGAGTTAACCATTCCCGTGAAGCGCTTAAGTTCTTCCTGGTTGTTTGGTCTTGTCCAGCCCATTATTGAACGAATCTTTTCTGGTGCAGGATGTAGTTCATACCCATCTATCATATGGCCTAAGATCTCGAGTTTTTCTGCAAAGAACATGCTCTTCTTTGGGTTCGCATAGAATCCTGCATTTCTTAGCTTGTCGCACACAGCTGTGAGATGCTATATATGATCTTTAACGGTATTGCTGAAGATAAAGATATCGTCAATGTAAACAAAGACATAATCTCCAAGTTCCTTGTGGAAGAGACCTTCCATGACTGTTACAACGGTGGCTGGCGCATTCATGTCTCCTTGCATCATAACTTGGCTAGTGAATAAGCTGAGTGGGGTCTTTATGGTGTTGTATTTGACATCGTCAGGGTGTACTCTAGTCTGAAAATAGGCATCGCTGAGATCTATCTTGCTTCGGAATTTTCCTCTTGCTAGTGCACTGAGAATAGTCTGCTGATTGGGGATTCGTGAGTGGTGTGCTTCTGTATTCTGATTGCTGGATCGAAGATCTACCAGTGGTCTAATCCTACCATCCGGTTTTGCTTGAACGAATATGCTGGCAGCTTCTGGTGCTCTTTCTCTTTTTCGGATGCCTGCGGCTATACTCTTGTCGATCCACTCCTTGAATCTAACTAGCAGGGTGTCGGGGCATTGAAATATAGGTGTCTTTATGTGTTTGGTTGCGTCCTTTAGGACGGTTCTGTGTAGTATGGGGCGTAGAGGGGGTAATACCTCTGGTATTTCCTTAACAAAAACTTCAGGGAACAGGGAAGGAAAGTCGGGTCTTTCTTGGGGTTTTTCCATGGTTGATCTAGCCTGTGTTGATTTTCCATCACAGGATATTCTGACTTTGTAATCAGGGAAGTAGATAGTGCATTTTCAACAGTTTATCTCTGCTCCAAACCTGTCGAGGTCGTCCATGCTGATTAGCACATCATAGTTTGAGACTGGAGCGACCATCATGTCCACGTTAGCGATTGTCATTCTTCCTATCTGTATTTCAACATTGCAGCCTTAGTTGCTAGTGGCTCGTGATCCTTTGACTGCCATTTTGAGGACGACAGGTTCTTTCTTACCTGTGTAGGGTATGTTGCTTGTAGTGACAAATCTGTTGGTAATTAGGGTTCCACAAATCGTCCCTGTATCTGCTAGGGCTCTGGCGGACTTGCCATTTTCAAGAATAGTAAATTTGAGGGGTTTGAAAGGTTGGGTCTTAAGTGATGTGCCCACAGTCGTCTTGAACGACAGGACTGAGCCATTTTCGTTGAGTTCGTCTGTACTGACTGATTCTCCTTGGGATTCTTCATCCTCTGTCTCCTCAGAGGCGCGAACATGGTTGGTTTTGACTTCCTTCTTTGGGTATTCATTTGCCATCTGACCGCTTTCGCCACAGTACAAACAGGCTCCTTCGGCCTTCCTGTGATCTATTTCAGCCTAGCTGGACTTCTTATTCTTGGTATAGGTCTTCTTCTTGGCTGGGGCTTTTCCTTTGTATGCAGATTTGATAGTGGCGGGTTTTCAATAGGTAGAGGTATTCTTTGGTATGTGTTGCTTGTTACTGGAGCTTGAGGTTCCTCCAGTGCTCCTGTATGCTCCGGTGTTATACATGGTAGCATCGAATCGTTCTACTAGAGCTATGATCTCATTCATGGTATCTGTGGGTCTGATCACTGGTTCAACATTCCGGCGAGGCTTTGTGTCTATAGCATCGAGAAATCATTGTTAGTAGGCGTAATCTGTGATTGCTTCATCAGGTAGGGCTTCCTTAATCTCTTCTAGATGGCCAACGCCTTTGTGATGCATCCTGGCTTTCCGCCGGAGTTCTGGTGTACTTTCTGCCATTTCCGGTACAGGTAATCTGTGTTGGCAGAGGATTCGAAAAGCTTCTTGAATTTGCTGATGAATTCTTCAAGCGTTAGGGGTTGTTCTCTGTCCTGCATGAAGATGAGGAAGGCTCCTTCTGCTCTGCCTTCTGTAAGACCGCCATACCAATTCACTATGTCATGTGTATTGGCTTCGGTCATGCAGTGTCAAGGTAGGTATCATTCAACTGCAAGAAGCCATCGCTTCAGTTTGTCTGGCTTAAGGTCATCGCCATGTCCACTTAACTTAGCTGGTGCTGGGATCTTAAGCGGCGGTATCCGAGATGGAAGAGGGTCTGCGATTGTGGCTGTTTCGGGTTCTGGAGGTGGTGGAGGTGGCGGTCCTGGCCTTTCAGGAGGTTGCCTGCCTTGAGGTCTCTCTGCTCTTTCTGGTGTGTCTGGGAATGCTCCAGGAGGTGTCTGGTCTCTGGAGGCTTGAAATTCGGCAGCCAGCTATCCAAACGCGGTTCCCAAATAGCTTTGACTTCTTGATATCCCAGGGCGAGGTGGGGATTGTGGTATGGGTAGAGTGGTCGCTGTTCTTGTGACAGTTTCTGCTAGTTCCTCTGCTTTGAGTTCCTGCCGTTGGGCAGCTCTTTGGAGGAGTTGTTGTGTAGCTCTTTCTTCTTCTGAGTCTGTATCGAGATCTCCTGGAAGAAGGCCACTCTCTGATAGTGCCCTTTCGGGTTCTGATTGTTCTGGTGGTGGTTCTGCTAGGCCTGGCGTGGGCTCTTATGTCAGTGGTGTCTGTGTAGAGCATGCGTAGGTCCTGCCGGACCTTGTAGTACTTCTGCTCCTTTCTGCAATTGTGAATGTAGCACCTACGCCGGGAACTCTGTCCCTGCCGCTCCTGCTTCTAGCTAGTTATCAAGGTATAGGAAGTGTGATCAATCCAACCTGGTGGTCCTCTGACCTGAAGACCTTTGAATTCACCTGCTGAGGCGAAGAAAATGTAACAGGTTTACTCCTGTCTAACGAAAGGTACAATTGAGGGCGAGTGGGAGACAGGCCAGCGCTAGGTCTAAGGTGTTGTTAATCCCCGGCGCTCCGCGGACATGCAACCTCTACTGCCACCTGTTGGAATATGCGAGAAGAGTGTCGGAGCAATCAGCGGAGTCAGGTGTTCGATCAAAGATGTGAAAAGAGGGGAAAGTGGGGTTGAGTGAGGGGTAAGAGATACAGGAAACCGGGGAAGTAAAGAGGGGAAAGAGGGGTGAAGCAATGGCGTGAGAAAAGAGAGAAATGGTGTGATTATGTTAAGTGACTCCCGGAAGATTTGATATTTATTTATGTATTTAAAGTGACCCCTCCGGCGACAATCTTCTGAAGAGTAGGTCACAAAATAACAAGTCTATCTTTGATATATTGGTCCCATCTTCCATACGCTTTCCACCCATACCGTGCACACGTTTCATCTATCCATTTTTCACAGGTTATGAGCCCAGCGAAGCGCCCCTGATCTATCAGCGAAAACGAGACTCACCTATAACGAAACCATCACCAGCCGAGGATTACTTACAGGATGGATTTCAACTCCTGCCAGTAGAACAGCAGGTGGTACAACCACCAGTAGCAGCTCAGGGAGCAGAAATGCCAATGTGAGTACGACCTGACTCACGCAATCGATCGAGAAGTTCGATGGGGCTATGGCAACAGGCCAGAGTAACTATAATGCCTGGCGGTCCAGGATATTCCGGATCCTGAAGGAGAAAGACTTATTGTCAGCAATCGAGGACTCTGAGGACAGGGTCAGCTCCAGCAAAGATGATCAGCCCTTTACCATCTTCACCTTGAATGTTAAGGATTCCCAAATCCCCTATATTCAGGACGTAACTACAACCAAAGAAGCATGGACCGCACTCAAGAAAGCACACCACTGTATCAGAATGAATAGAAGAATGGTGTTGATGCAACGTCTTTGGGGTTTGAGGATGTCTGATGGGGACGACATGGCCCAACATCTAAATCATTTTAGGGAATTAGGCAATCAGCTCGGAAGCCTTGCTGAGGACAGGAAAGGGATGGACGATACCGAGCTGGTGACGATTCGGATACTGAGTCTTCCGGAATCCTATGAGCCCTTGGTAATGGCTCTACAGTCCCGTAGTGATACAATAACCTTTGACCTAATGGCTGGAAGGCTACTGCAAGAATCTGGTAGAAGACAGATCAGCCAAGCTATGAATACTACACCAGGGGGAAGAAATACACCACAAACTGCATTCACAACTCAGAGACCAGCTATGGGATCCAGAGGATATAGAGGCCGCGGAGGGATGACCTTTAATGGGCGCGGAAGGGGAGCATTTCATCCCAGGTACTGTGAAACTATTAGCAATGGAGTACAAAATCAAAGAAGGGGTATTGGACTTACCAGTATGCAAGCGACAAACACAAATAAGTGTTACCACTGCGGGAAACGTAGGCACTGGAAAAGAGTTTGCTACAAGCGGAAGTCAGAAGAAGCTGCAGGAAGCGGAACAAGGACAAAGGAGTTTACCTTTCAGGCGAAAGATCCAAGCTGTCTCGCCGGAGGGGACTGGATAATTGACTCTGGTCTGGTGCATGTCAACATCTCTCCCCCTTTCGAACTGAGTTCACCACCTATAGGACCGTCAGCCAATTGCAATCAATTACTATCGCAGATGGTACCAAAATCCACGGTCATGGAATAGGAGATATAGAGCTAAAGACAGAAGCTGGTGTTATACGATTAACCGATGTGTGGCATGTACCAAGCATCGCAGCTAGCTTGATATCTGTCGCACGGATGGTGGATGCTGGGTATGCGGTAGAGTTTGGAAGGACAACCTGCTGTGTGAATAACGGGGGAGTTAAGACAAAATTCGGACAGCGAAATGGAAGCCTATATCACCTTATCCAAGATACTCCCCCTTCAACCACCGAATGGAATCAAGCAAATAGTGCAAACCTCAGACTCGTGATGTAACCAACTCCTAAGTATCTCGAGAATCCCAAGTGAAACTCTGGAGATACAAATAGGATAGAAGGGAAATTCTCGGTGGAATATCTTCAAGAGATATAAGCTAGATGAGGGAGAAATAGAGTGACCCGTCAACTTGTAGTATATTAAAGCAGAGCGTTCCTGTGAGGCTTAAGAGATTGAATCCTTATGGGATAGCAGGCTCTTTTAAATACAAATAAAACATAACCAAATATCCTGGGCCTAACGCAAACACTTACTATGCTGAGATAGTATCAAAGCAAACAACTAAGTCCTAGGACATAGGTATAAAGGCGACAGGATGTAACTAACAAAACAAGTAATGGAATCAAAGAATAAGGGATCGTTACTAATGTACTATTCCGGTAGTACTAGTAGGAAAGCATAAGGTTCCCAAAAGGGTACAAGAATAGCAAAAGAAGCTATAAGCGAACTTAAGAATATATAACCCAATAGGAAAGTATAACAAATGAGGAAAGTACAAGGTAAGAAGAGCAGCGCTACTATTGTAGAACCTAAATAGGAAACATCCAACATCAGGTAGGTACAGTAGCGAGAACAATAGGCAGATTCCGTTACACGCGACCAACCAATCTTGCCGTGCATCGCTTGAAACTTGGCACCGTAGACTCTGCCATCGCATACTGGATACTTCAACAATTCAGTATCTCTCATCCAAGGTTTCTGGTATGGAGATTAGGGAAGCGAACACACCTACGACAAAGATATGTGGGATTTGTGCAATAGGAAGGCAGCACAAGGAAGCAGAAACCAAGGCACAGGAGAAGGCAAGCGAACTCCTAATGGTGGTACATACAGACTTATGTGGACCAATGCAGACTGCGAGTTTGGATGGTGAACAATACTTGATCACATTCACTAATGAGATGAGTGGTCATGTTAGGGTTTGCCTCTTACATTCAAAGGATAGGGCACTTGCTGCATTTCAGACATACCAAGCTCGGGCAGAAAAGACTAGCGAAAGAAAAGTTAAATCAATCCGAAGTGACGGGGGAGGTGAGTATCTCAACAAGCGATTTCTGAAATACTTGGTGGAATCTGGAATACAACATAAAGTCACCCCACCATAGAGCTCATCCCAGAACGATATTGCAGAAAGAATGAACCGGACACTTGTGGAAGATCCGCAATGCCTTCTACAAGATTTGAAATTAGATAATAGTTTCTGGGGACATGCAGTACTTACTACAGCACATATCCACAATCGCTTACCATCACGGAGTCACCAAAACGCTTCGCCATTAGCCCACTGGACAGGAAAGGAACCAGGTATCGGGCACGTACGAGTCTTTGGTGCTACCACTTGGGTCCATGTACCTAAAGAGAAACAACGCAAACTAGATGCCAAGTCAGAAAAGTGGATCCTCATTGGGTATCAGGAGGAGGCAGGGTCAAAGGTATACCGCTTATACAATGAGGACAAAAAGACAGTCATTTTATCTCGGAATATAATAACTGATGAATCCTCAGTGGCACCCGATGAGCAACACTCTGAAGTGCGAAAGGCAACGATTCAATGAGACCTGGAACCTAAAACAGAATCAGTACAGATTAGCGAAAACATAACCGATACCTTTAATAGACTAGAGACAATTACACCACCGCCAGCTTAACCGGAGCTCATTACAACTCCCAACATTCAGGACACAATAGTCCTCCGCCAGCCGTTAGCGAATTCTGAAAATATCGAAACAAGAGAAAGGGGGCAACAAGAAGTTGGGTTGGGAAGATCAGAAAGAAATCGGAGGAGAGAAGAGATGTTTGCCGGGCAAGCCAACTTTCTGCTAAAGGCAAATACGGAAGATCTCGAGCCGCAAACCTTAACCGATGCACTTAGTAGTGCAGAAAAGGAACAAATGGCAAGAAGCATGGGAATCAGAACTTACCTCGCTATCTAAAAATAACACGTGGGTGTTAGAGCCGCTTCCAGCGGAAAGAAATGGGATTGCTCATCATTGGCTTTTTAGAAGGAAGGAAGACGGACGCTATGAAGCACGGCTTGTGGCTAAAGGGTATAGCCAAAAGTTAGGAATAGATTATCAAGAAAGCTTCGCGCCTGTTGCCAAGTTTACCACAATTGGGACGCTATTGGCCTTGGGGTGTGAGAGGGATTGGGATATACAAGGAATGGAAGTAAAAACAGCCTTTCTTAATAGCGAGTTGGAAGAAACAGTTTACATGGAGGTCCCAGAAAGAGTCCCAATCCCATCACCGGCAGCGATACCTGAATACCAATCAGCAATGGCCTGCCACTTGCTTAAATCCATCTATGGATTAAAACAGTCCCCGCAAGCATGGTACGGTAGAATCGACAACTTTTTCGCTCCAACAATTTCACCCGTAGTGACACCGAACATAGTTTATTTATTAACGATGAGCAACATGTAATCCAGTTACTCTATGTTGAAGACCTGGTACTGGCCGCACCAACTATCCAACAGATTAACTGGATCCGGATTAAGCTGCATACAGAATTCGCGATGATATATCTCAGGCAACTGCGAACCTTTTTGGGACTAGAGATTCTACCAAACTGTACGCGAAGGACTCTACACCTTTCGCAGACTAAGGACATCGAAAAAATTCTTGCAACTCACCACATGCAAGCATGTAACCCTGCAACAACCCCTGCGGATCCTCACATTAGACTCGAGAAAAGTAGCCAGGATTTTGAGGCTAGCGCAACAGAAAGGAGAAACTACCAATCCGCCGTTGGCTCTTTAATATATGCCATGCTCAGTACCCGGCCCGACATTTCATATGCTGTATCGAAGGTTAGTCACTACGCCAGCAATCCCAATTCCACCCATTGGACCGCTGTCAAAAGGATATTGCGGTACCTCGCAGGAAGCCCAAATCGCGGAATGTGCTACACCATACAAGACATTCGGTCCGGATTTACGGATGCTTACTGGGGCGCCGCTGATGACCGGAAATCAATTGGGGGGTATACCTTTATGCTCAACAGAGCATCTATCTCATGGAATAGTAAGAAACAGACTACGGTTGCTCTCTCGTCAACTGAAGCGGAATACAGGGCCCTAACCCAGGCTGTTAAAGAATATCTATGCCTCCAGGCCCTCTTGCTGGACCTCGGAGCACGAAGGCACTTGGAGGGAGTAAGAAATATCTATATTGACAACCAAGGTGTACTCGCCTTAGCCAGAAACCCCGAATTTCATGCAAGAACAAAGCACATTGATATTCAATACCACATTGTCCGTCAACACCTGGAGAATGAGAAGATTGCCCTTACCTACTGCCCCACCAGTGAAATGACAGCCGACATTTTCACTAATGCACTCCCACAATCAGCATTCACGAAACACAACCTAGGCTTAGGCCTAATCGATTGATCACTGGTGATGATACAGGAAACACAGAGGGGCTGGGACAAGACATACTCGAAGCAGGGAGTACAGGATAGGAGCACCGGTGAGGGGAGGTGTTGTTAATCACCGGAGCTCCGCGGACATGCAACCTCTACTGCCACCTGTTGCAGAGTGTCGGAGGAATCACCTGAGTCAGGTGTTGGGATCTAAGATGCGAAAGGTGTGGAAAGAGGGGTAAAGTAAGGGGTAAGAGATACAGGAAAGCGGGGAAGTAAAGAGGGGAAAGAGGGGTAAAGCAATGGCGTGAGAAAAGACAGAAATGGTGTGATTATGTTCAGAGACTCCCGGAAGATTTGCTATTCATTCAAGTATTTAAGGTGACCCCTCTGGCGACAATCTTCAGAAGAGTAGGTCCCAAAATAACAAGTCTGTCTTTGATATATTTGTCCCATCTTCGATACGCTTTCCACCCATACAGTGCACACATTTCATCTATCTATTTTTCACATAAGGGAGGCTTCAGAGAACTCGAAGGTAAAGAGGGATATTAGTTAAAGGGCCAGTGGAACTCTGAGATCGCCCTTCAACCAAGGGTATTCTTAAAACATGAGTCTGCTTAAGTCTGCCATTCTCCTGCTAGCCAGGAGATGAGTTTAAATACAAGAGTTCTCCCAGAGCGATTGTAATCAGATATCCTGCAACCACTATCATTACCGGGCAGTTCACCTTGCCCTGCATGTCCTGTGATCCCAGATGAAACCTAAGAGTCATAACACTGCCTCAATGCTATTGTCCGCTTACATGACCGTTGCTTCACTTGTGTTCCTAAATAAAACAATAAACGAGCAAAACTAAACTTAACACAAGCTACCGGGCCTTAATATAGCTCCAGGGCTGTAAAACTAAAAACCTAATTAAAGTAAGCAAAGTAATCAAACTAAACATAGGAAATCCTGCACTCCGCTCCTGTATACAGTTTTCGAAACATGTATACATGTTACATGGTTCTTATTCTTCTAAGCAAGGTGGGCGGTAGCAACCATATTTATACAAAGATGGCTGCCCATATATGTGATAGACATATAGGGAAAACAATGTAAGAAACATAAGTGCAAATATGTTTGACCCTGAAAACCTGCCAAGTAAATCCCAAATAATATACATCAATCCATACAGGTGTAGGGTGATTATTTGAAATATCATAACCAAGAAAGGTGCATAAGAGATACATAAACAACAGTAAAATCCTGAATACCCCATAGCATACCACATGTTTAATCCTCAGATATAACCCTGAAATATAAAATACACCACCATAATATATGCATTAGCTGTAGTAATGTAAGTGCTGGACAGGCGTAGCCGAAATACATACTAAGTAAAAGAATACATCGTACTGTTATGAAATATACTAGGAAATTTACAGAAAATTTGCACACTTTCTATACATCTAACCATTTCACAATGGAATGGTTGCCACTTCTTCAGTTCTTGCCAAACAGGCACTTACCCCGGAATATGTCTTTAACATAGAAGCCTGAAAATAATAAAATTTCTTTTTGAAAAAGGGAACCGCTTCTGTACAGTTAATTTCGGGTATTACGAGTTCTGGGCCACTCGTGCTGACGGGTCAGTCGCGCACTTACTTGGCGGAGAGGTGATTATTACATAAGAGGATTAAAAGTAGAGAAGTAGAAACGATCAACACAAAACCCGGTTCCCAGAGGGCTTGAGAAGATGAGAAAAGCTGACTACGCTCCTTTTCAGTTTTGTTTTTAGGTGATCTTGTTGCCAAGCAAGTGGCAGACTGACCGCCCGAGCGCCCGTGGCCCATCGCTAGATGTAACTTGCGAAGTAATCCCTGTCTTGTACAAGTACTTGTCCTCGTACTGTACTGGAGGACCGAACAAGTTTTCTGTTAAGAACTTTGGTGTGTGTGTAACGCCTTTCCGCATCCACAAGTGACAGATCAACTAGAAACTTGGCACTCGAAAAACACTTTTTCAGCCCCAGGGCTGAATGTCTCGAAAACTCCTACTTGGGCGGGGTCGAAGGAGCAGGGGGAAATATTCGCGAGGTCAGGTGGGGTTTCAGGGAACAGGTTGCATAAGTTAAAGTGGAAATATTCCTTTCATGGTGGACACCGGAAATCTGGATTGGTGGGCAGGCTCCCTTAGTGCTTAGCCGATTAGATTGTGATAGAATCGCTACTATGTACAGTACTCAAGTAGTCCAACTTATCTACAAGTATTTAGGCCTTGTAAAAGAACTATTCGAGTACGAGTATCATACATTCTTCTTCAATCTACCATTGCACCATCTTGATTAAATCCCCAGATCATGGGCGGTCACTTAGCAGCAGCTACATGTTGGTGGCGTCCTAAAAGAGCACTGTTTTTCAACTGATACGGTACTCGTAGTTAGATCGGCATAGGCTACAGTATCTTAATCCTAGCTCACGACCAAAAGCTCTCCGCCTTTTTTAAGCGTCTCCGAGGACTGCATCCCAGGCTAAGGCTAAGCGAAGCGAATCTGTTCTCATTGGGCCCTGGAAGCCGGCATTTTACTCGTCCAACCCTGCTCACTTATCTTGGGTTGATATGGTGATCTTACAGGGATATTGGCCATAGCGAGCGATACTTGTAGCGGATTTCAAGAGCTTTTGCTGTACTCACGCATTATCAGTGTTAGGAATACCGGTTAGGCTTTTCGAGCAAGGCAAGGATTATTGGGCGTGCTAACCTAAATTCGCTCTGTAAAAACATAACCCATTGAATTTGTGAGTGCTCGAGATGAAAACAGTGTATAAAAAAAACAAAAAGTACAAGAACGGGTAGGGGGATGGATGTCTGTCCAAAGAAGAAAACAATTCTTGCTTGTTGGGCCACTGTGAGCACCTCCTGATCTGTGAAAAATCTCCTTAAACAGGCAAAGGTATTTTCCTTTTAGGTATAAGGCGCTCTCGACAACACTTTGGCCTGTTTAAATGTGGTACTTTGAACTCATCCTGTTACCCCACTTCTTCCAACACTCTACCTCACCCTACAGAACTGTGAATGAGGAGTGTCAGGTGTGGTGCGGGCAGATGAAAAATTTTTCGCACCATAGCATTGATACCTAAGTTCCAAGGCAGCTCCCGTGGCAAAATCGGTTGGTGAAGCCCCGCCTGTCGTGAGCCTTGCAGCTTGTGAGCACTGCCAATACCGTAGCGATGGGCTAGCGTACACTTGCAACCCCAGAGCCATATAAGTCACAGCCCCCTCTTTCTTTAGGCCTAAGAGCTCCTCTACCATTGTGAGAGAAGTCATATTCATGAACACGATTCCTCCCTAACTCTCACAGGAAATTTAAGTCACCGTCCATACCACAAATGTCGCCAGGACACCAGCAGGTCACCGGTAATATCAATTCGTTCAATACGGTCAACTTCATTACCGAAATAGACGACGAGGGGCGTCAAATTCTGAAATGGCTATCGCCACTTGAACCACAGCAACGGCACCAAGGTGTGCGGACGGACCGATTCGATGGCGTGGGAAACTGGGTACTAGAAACCGCCGAGTTTAGAAACTGGAGAGATGCGGAGGATGATGGTGTTGAGCAAGTTTTGTTTTGTTACGGAAATCCAGGGGTGGGGAAAACTTATGTCAGGTATGGGGTAATCTGAAGGAAAATGAAACCGATGTCGCTGACCATCAACAAATCACAGTTCCCTGGTTATTGATAGTCTGTGCGATCAGACTGTAGGGAGAGACGTTGCTGTCGTGGGTCTATACTGCGATTTCCACGCCCAGCAGGAACAAACCACTACAAATATGCTGGGCGCTATGCTTAAGCAACTTGCCATCAGAGGAGGAATTCCAGAGCATACACGGGAGGCCTTTCAGGAGGCCAAAAAGGAGTTTGGGGGCCGGGGTCTCCGACTACCGGACATGGTAGATGCGCTAAAGAAGGCCATTTCATCACTCCCGCGGCTGTTTATATGCATTGACGCATTAGACGAATGCGCACCGAAGCACCGACGGGAGCTAATCGAGTCACTACGACTAATTGTTCGAGTGTCCCCGGGCACGCGAGTGTTCCTTACTGGGAGACCCCATATCGACGAAGAGATTACAGGATGTTTTAGCACTCCCCTTCGGATACCTCTCACTCCGACCCAAGGCGATATTGTGAATTATCTGGAGATGAGGCTGGACGGTGACTCTACTCCTAATGCAATGAACGACGAATTGCGTGCAGATATTATGAGAATCATCCCCGAGAAGATTTCTGAAATGTAAGTATGAATATCAAATTTAGTTATAAGTCAGGCCTGAGGCGTGATTCGCTAACAGTAGCTCCCAGTTTTCTCCTCGTTTCTCTAAACATGGATGCAATCCTGGGCGAGATTACTCTGACCCGGAGAAGAAAGAAGCTTGATGAGATGACCAAAGGGGAGGGCCTGGGAGATGCATACATGGAAACCATATCACGGATGCAGGCGCAACCCGAATGCAGAATAAAACTCGGCATGAATGTCCTAATGTGGGTATCACATGCGGAGCGGCCATTACACGTCGACGAGTTATGCCATGCCCTGGGGGTGGAAGGGTCTACAGACTTGGATATTGGGAATATTCCTGCCATAGAAACACTACTAGCATGCTCTCTGGGCCTCGTCATGGTCGAGAAGTCCTCATCTACAGTCCGGCTTGTCCACCACACCCTGCAAGAACACCTCTTCAATAACACCAACTTGTTCCCTAACCCCCACTCGATAATTGCCGAGGTTTGTTTAACTTATCTCAATTTTCCGCACGTGAGGAGCTTTTCGCCTGCCCTTCGTTCCGTCCCACCAACCGCCCCATTTGTCGTATATGCTTCCTGTTACTGGGGTATACATGCGGGGCAGGAGACGACTGAAAGTGTGAAAACTCTTGCATTGGAACTACTCGATGGATACGATAAGCACATATCTTCGAAGATGCTGTTGTTGCATTGTGTGGGAGCTGAGGAGCAGCTATTTGATCGAGAGAGCGCTCCTACAGGATTTACCGGGCTTCACGGTGCTGCATACTTCGGGTGCCTTGAGATAACAGCGGCCTTATTAGAAACAAATAAAGGAGATGTGCAGGCGACTGACTTCCATGGGAATACAGCAATTGCTTGGGCTTCGAGGAGGGGGCATGAAGGGGTAGTGAGGGTACTGCTGGAAGAGAGCGACGTCAATTCCGATACACATGGCACTGAATATAGCTCGAGGGCGCTCTTATGGAGTGCTCAAAATGGACATGAAGGGGTGGTGAGGATACTGCTAGAGCGGAACGACGTCAATCCCGACCAACCCGATAGGCAACGTCGAACACCTCTCTTGTGGGCTTCTGGACGTGGGCATGAGGGGGTTGTAAGGATGCTGCTTGAAAGGAGCGACGTCAATCCCGACAAACGGGATAGGTGGCGCCGGACACCATTATCGTGGGCTTCTGGGGGAGGGCACGAGGGGATCGTAAGGATGCTATTGGAACGGAACGACGTCAATCCCAATAAATCAGATAAATGGCATCGAACGCCACTCTCGTTGGCTTCCGAGATTGGGAATGCGGGGGTCGTAAGGACCCTACTAGAAAGGAACGACGTCAAACCCGACAAACCGGATAAGTGGCGTCGAACTCCACTTTCGTTGGCTTCCTGGCGTGGGCACGAGGGTATAGTAAGGATGCTGCTAGAACGGAGCGACATCAATCCCGAGAAACCGGATCAGTGGCATCGAACACCACTCTCGTGGGCTTCCAGGAGTGGGCATGAGGGCATCGTAGGGATGCTGCTGGAACTCAACGACGTCAATCCCGACAAGCAGGATTTGTGGCGTCAAACGCCGCTCTCGTTGGCTTCCTGGCGTGGGTATGAGGGCATTGTAAGGATGCTGCTGGAACGCAACGAAGTCAATCCCGATAAACCGGATCAGTGGCATCGAACACCACTCTCGTGGGCTTCCAGGAGTGGGCATGAGGGCATCGTAGGGATGCTGCTGGAACGCAACGACGTCAATCCGGACAAACCAGATAGGTCGCGCCGGACACCACTCTTGTGGGCTTCCTATTGTATGAATGAGGGGGTGGTAAGGATGCTACTGGAACGGAACGACGTCAACCCAAACAAACCAGATAGGTGGCATCGAACACCGCTCTCGTGGGCTTCCGAGATTGGGAATGAGGGGGTTGTAAGGATGCTGCTAGAACGGAACGACATCGATGTCGACAAAGCGGATAGGTTGCGCCGAACACCCCTCTCGTGGGCTTCCAAGAGCGGGCACGAGGGGACCGTAAGGATGCTGCTGGGGCGGGGCGAAGTCAATCCTCACAAACTGGATTTCTTGGGCCGAACCCCGCTCTCGCGTGCTTCTCGGAGTGGGCATGAGGGGGTCGTAAGGATGCTGCTCGAGCGGAATGGTGTCAATCTCCGCAGGCCTAGTAGGTGGTGTCGAAACCCTCTCTCGTGGGCAATGCGTGACCCAGAGGATGCTCAACAACCTCAATCCCTACGTGGCGGATGAGTGAAGCCGACGAATTTTATTCCTAAGTATCCAGAAGAACTACAAGCAACAGAGCCCTCCTCCCCCGAGCTCTCCGTACTATGTAGACCTCCACCCAAAATGCCCCCCTCTTTAGCATTCAAGGGTAATACTCGGCGTTTCCATCTCCATCCACCAGACGTACAGTACCAGCAATGGAGCAAGCACAGCAGAACAAAATCCTACACTCACCGCAGTCGGCTCTTCTCATATAGACTAACGAGTTATTACGGACACCGAACCCCTATATCATGCGCCAGGAATCTCCCATTATCCCTTAGAATCCCTCAATTTACATCATCCCCTTCCCCACTTCTTGTTGCCCTATTCCTTGGCTTTTTTAAACTAACCCTCTCTCCCCGCGCCCAGTTGGTGCATTTCTATACCCCCTTTCCCCTACATATTCTCGCTTATGGTTTACCTTTTGTTTCTCATTCCCAGTGCCTTAAGCTACCTGGAGTCTGTTAATGATTGGTTTTGTATTTCTTCGCATTACTATGTGATCTAGAAGGCATCCGCATCTGATTATAAGCGGGGTTGACGGAGGTTTCATAGATGTAGATATAACTGAGGTCAGACACTCCCACATTCACAAGGGTGTTGGGTATTGCAGGGAACGGATGACCGCCCTAGTTGTGGTGGAGAGCGTATGACGGCTTTGGGGGTAAAGCGATAGCTACTTACACATGATTGTTAGTCCTGTTTAGTTAGCAGACTCGTGTCTGAGAACAAAAAAGAACCTTCTTTCTCACCTCCACTACCTCTTCTTCCCTCATCAGAGAGCGGGCGCATAGCAGGGACCAACAGAGCTGGATTCACGTGGCATTATTAGAAGTATCTCTTCAGTTATTCCCCCTTTCTCTAACATTTTTCTCTTCTCCTCGCCTCACCCCCCCGCGCCCTTGCCCTTGCCCGTGCCCACTCCCCCTTCATCCCATTGCGAGATATACCTCCCTTCTTATTAACAGCACCTTATCGCCTCAACACCATCCTAAAACTGAAGGTTGACAAACTGTGCCAATATTATATTATGGCATCATCAGTCACAAGGTGTACATTTTCAGCTCCAGACTAACCCCACATAGAGTTCAATGAGGGGAGGGGGAAGTTGCCATATTGTATACCAAATACCGGAACTCATGGAATGGTTTAATTCATTGGGTGGTAGCCCCTTAGGCTGGACATCAGGGAGCTGGTCCGTTGTCGTAGGGGCCAGGGACACCGAAAGAGCAGATTGTATAAGCTTCCCGATTCTAAGTGTGTTTGGGATAGCAAATGTGCGGACGTTGGGGGATGGTTCCGCTGTGTGCAGGAGGATACTACCGGGGAAGTGTTGGATTTAGGCTGCTCACCACATACATATGTTCCCATTCCCGCAGTACCAGGAACGCTGAAACCCATCATCTTTCCACGATTGCTAGCTTCTTACCCATACTGCAACAACCCTGCATAACTAATGCGACACTTTCAAACAACCAATTATGTCTCATGAAACACAACCACCGAACAACCGAATATCCACCACGATCCTCGGCAGTCCAACACATCCGAGGCATACAACATACCTCTGCCCTTGGCGATTCTACTTCTACCTCGGAAGTATCTCGGACAAATCGGGAGAAGGATAACCTTGTGATAGAATACTGGAGAGAGATCAGGCATGCGCTGGAAGCATAGCTGAAAGGAAGGACCTGTACTCAGAAGGATATATAGCAGCTTGTTCTTCCCTTTGTTCGTTTGAAATCACCCATCTGACATTCGCTTCTCTCCTCATTTACTTTCTATACTCAAATTGTCAGTCTTTCGTTTCTTTTCTTCTTCAACGATTTGTCATCTGATTATCATACCTGTTTGTACCAAGAAAACCTTTAGCTGTCCAAGTTGTTGCGATTGAATCCACTGTGCGCCCATCATTGTGTTGAAAAGGAAGATCCAAGCGGGACCCAGGCCCCCACATCTAACACGGTGCTATTAATTGTGGTTCCAAAAATTATATAAATTGGTGTTTCTCCTAACTCCCTATAGAGAATATATAACCCCTCTCTTGGATACTAATTGCTATCATAGCTCAGGCAGTTGTTTTCATTCTGGCTTGAATTAGGCCAAATGAGCTGTTGTACCACATCGTAATATTATCATGTTATCAGATCAGGGGCAAAGTAAATTTAGGGTTGACATTACAGCAATGCGCCATTGTTGCAACAGACAAGTGATAATAGGTAACAGTCAAGATCATTGATTATAGCGAACCACTACCACTAGAATGATAGGAAAGATATAGCTCTACTATGGAGTGAAGTGGTTCAGTCCTGCTCCTACCATCAAGATTCCACAACAAGGAACAAAGACATTCAAAGAAAGCATATAGGAACAAAAGGAATAATAAAGGAAGTATCAAGAGGTACAAACTGGTACCCTGCTTGTGAACAAAAATATAGAAAGCTGAGAGAAGTAGTTGAGAAGAGGGAGAAACCTTATACCAACATACATTTCTCTACATGGATGAGTGATGAGCTGTGGCGGTATTCTGCACAGCGGCTCAGGCAGAATAAGGCCCTGTTCTCCACGCATGAAAAATCGCATTTTTCTCACTTTTATGGCATTTTTCCATCTTTCTTTTTTAAAAAAAAGAGAGGCGTGTTCTCCACACAAGAAAAATGGCATTTTTTTAAATAGTGGCGTAGAGAACAGGGCCTAAGAATTTTTTTTTAAGCTGAGGATACGGGTATATCATGATTTTGGCACCATGAATCTATTGATAAAGTTGATTCGACAACACATTTTGTCAAGTGAGATAAATGACGGAAGTTATCGGAGTAGAAGAGGGATTCACGAAATCAAGAGGAAACCTGATTTTTCATGAGGTCTTATGCTCGTATTGGTAGTGGGCTACATCCTCCGCCTACATAGCCCCATAGTATTTTGTACGTCCCTGTCGGGTCTTTCCTAATCTCTAGTACACGCTGCAGCTGCGGATCACAGAGGTTCCAAATGGGTCAATGTTAGATTAAAACTCACTACCGCAATCTTGTGTATTACTACCATATTCTTCTCTTTTGATGTTGCACCTAGAGAATAATTCACAACTTCACTGTAGGTCTGCGGTGAGCTGTTAAGGGAGCGTGGATGATGCTCGATTTTTCTAGGAACCTTTTTATTGAGTTTTCAAACCTTCTCCTCTCTCCTGGAACCCGTGTCAAATATGTAGTGGGTTTTTAGTATATGGCGGTACTGTTCTGAAGGATAAAATGAATATAGAGTGTGATAGGGTGGTGATTATTAATGAAGGCTTTAGTTTTCGTTAAGGGGGCCATCGGGGCCCCGAAATCAACGGGCCCCCGGCCCCATACCCCATCACGCCCCGCTCAGGGGCCCCGGGCGAGGCGTTTTTTCTCGCATTCCCCGCCCCTCACTCTACTTCACCCATGCCCGGGACTGGCCCCCGTCAAAAAAAAGGTCGCGAGAATCGGGGTCCTGTCCAGGGAGTGACCGGGGTCGGGCCCCGGACGGGAGCGGGGCGGGGATCTTCAAAGAAACGTTCCCCCCGGCCCTGTGTAACGCCGGGGTCTGGCGAGTGAAAAACCCCCCGCCCAGCCCGGTAATGAACACTAGAAGGCTTTGGCGATATTGTAAGAAGAGGTGTGGAGGGCGGAAGATGAAGCGGGAGAAATCAGTGACGTTGTTTCTATATGTTTCCCCTAGAGTGCTCAACTACTCTAGAGGGTCGCATCATCCCAGCATCACACTGGCCGATACTGAAGAGGTTTTAAAAAAGACTGCTATAGCATACCACCAACATTTGTTCTTTTTGCTTGGGTTTGGGTGGTATGCAATAGCAGTCCTTTTTTAATTAATCTTCAATATTGCCAGTACTATGCTGCACCCTGTACAAGTGCTAGGGTGCGAGCTTAAGTCTCTCAAAGTTTGGTTTGTTAGTAGAAATTACAATCCATGTAACCGCTTTTTTTTCTTTCTTTTTTGCAGCTACTCGCAAATGCAAGGCGTTTGTGAACACAACTGCTACACATACCACCAAAATCATGAGGCTCCGGCTGATCTTTTGCCCGTATGCAATACCAGTTGCGTTCACAAACGCCATGCGTTTGGGGGCACTCAACCAATCTAAGGTAATTTTTGGCCAGAGAAAAAAAACTGTCGAACTCTAGTCGAGTGGCTACAGAGGGTCCGGTTCTCTGAGTGGTGGTCGTGAGGTACTGGGCAAACCAGAGGGGTTCGGCAAATTTACCCATGATACTCGGTACTGTACTTCTTGAGCCTGCCCTGCTTGCCCCAAATGTTCGAAAGATGGATACAGTGGCTAAGGCAACACCTCGACAGAAATGTGGAGATGGCATGCTTTGATACTATATGGGATGAATTTGTTTTTTGACTGGATTGTTTTTAAATTGTGTATGTGATGCGTTTGTGAGACAGGTCTACTTGTGGTAGTGTTTGTTCGATTTGATTTTTGCTATATGGCTGCCTAGCCAGATGGTTGGATATCTGAGGTGGATTTCCTATGCCCTGCAGGGCGGTACTGTAGATTGTGTGGGATGTAAGATTTTATTCTTTTGTTTAGTTTTGTTTTTTTTAACTTTTTTTAATTTCAGGTGATACTGAATGCCTGGATTGGCGAAGTATGTAGTTATGGTTGAATATATATAATTGAAACTAGCGTTAGTTCCGGGGCGGGGCGGGGTGGGTTTTCATCCGCCAAACCCCGGCGTTACACATGGCTGGGGGAAACATTTCCCCACCGTCCCCACCTCGCCCCCGTCCAGGACCCCGTTTCTTGCCACCATTTTTGACGGGGGCCTGTCCGGGGCATGGGTGGGGGAAGAGGCGGAGAATGGATGAAAAAATGCCCCCCCGGCCCTGGTGAGGCGGGGTGGGACGGGGAATCTGGCCGGGGCCCAGTCGTTTTTGGGGCACCGGCCCCTTAACGAACTCTAGTTTAAACCTTCACACCCGAGTACCTTTCTGATATTTTCGGTGGACAAAATTAACAGCGGATGAACCAACAGAGCAAAACTTAAACCGCGGCAACACCCCCCCCCACCAACTTCTGTTGGAAATGGATCATTCGAAACTGCTCACCACATACATATTTTCCCTTTCCCGCAGGACGAGAAACGGGACTACAACTACTGGAAACGCATCGTTGCCTCACAGGTGTTCCACCACCATTAGCTTCTCACCACCTCACACCCAACCCTGCATGCCTAATGCGACAGTATCCAAACACTGATTCACCTACAATGAAACATCAATATGCAAGATGATTGCCAATCAATCAATCTCATTAACAGCGATATTCTGTACCAATGCCCGAGGCAGGTGACCTCTCTTTATCCTCAGCCATGAGGTCTGAACCTCGGAAGTACTCTGGAGAAACCGGCAGAAAGATGATCTGTGATGGAAAGGAAGTGAGAGTTTTGGCATGCACTGGAAGTATGCCTGGAATGAAGGTTCACAGTCGAGAAGGATATAAGGGGAGCTGTTATTCCCTTCATTTGTTAGTTAGTCTATCATCTCATCTCACTGCCTGTTCTACGGTCATCTGTCAAAGTCATTCACTTTCGCATATGATTTGTTTTCTTCTTATTCCTCATTGTTCTTTGATATCTTTTATCTATCTACATTGTTCATACCAATTAAAGTTTTGTGTCGTACGGTAACTAAGGATTGGATCCGCTGTGCACCGCTACCTATTGTTGTTTAATAACTTCAACATCACTAAGACCAAGAGAAAAAATCATTGATATAAGTGTAGGGTAGAATACATAGTATAAATTAATATTTGAGCTAGAGAGAGTTCTTTACGTGGTGTTGAAATAGCTGGAGTACGGTATCTGGGGATTCCAGCTCGGTAGGTAGCCGTATCGATGTGTTATCACTGCCCCAAGTACGGTAGGTTAGTTGGGAAACAAATTTGATAACTTGAGAAAAAGCACCACCGAGGCCAGACGGCAATTGTGTTCGGAGGGGTTATTGTGAAGAAAGCGCTCAACCGGGTGAAGAGACGACACGTGGACTGGGGCTAAGTGAAGAGAATCTGCTCTGATTGAATCCTTAGAGTCGGGTATACTCGAGCACTCGTAATCTCCTGAAGTTTGTAAAAACGACTGCTATTGCATATGGGCAAAATCTTGAGGCTCCTGGAAAAGAATTGGCAGGTACCTCAAGATTTTGCCTATATGCAATAGCACTCATTTTTACAAACGTCAGGCAATTAAGAGTATAGTAGTCAACCGATCATGCCAACACTTATGCTCACCGCCTACAGTAACGCATGTGTTGTCCAGAACTTCGTCAGGCGAATGCTTGATTTGGACCGATGGGATGAGAAAAACAGGCACTAATTTCGGCTAAGACAATACTGGGCGCACTTTAGAAAAATAAGGAATTTGGCGCTAACTTAGTCGAAAATGGTTATGTATCCACGGTTGTGTTTGGAGAATACAGCAAGTACGCTAAGGTATTGTACTGTACAGTACTCGTACACGGTTGTAAAATTATGCCTGACCCCACCGAGCCGTAAATTACTAGTGTTGGGTGTGGTAAGGATAAATCCAATTCTTCAGACAAAACTTAAACACCCAAGATCAAAGGATGCTCGGGAGGAAAAATTAGTCGGTGAAGCCTTGTCTATTTTGGTGTCGATAGCCTTGTAGCTTCTGGGAACTTCCGGTAGTGATGGGGCCAGCGCATATCCTGCATGCGCAAGGCCAGAGTCTCATAAAGTAATACCATGCCCCGCTTTCTCCAACTATTAGAGATCCTCTCAGGTTCCGAGGGAAGTCATATTCTCACTACACACGATCACTTTAGCTCACAAGAAAAAAGATTCAGATCACCCTCTATAGCCCAGATGTCGGAAGAATACCAGCAGGTTACCGGTGATATAGACTCGTTCAACAATAGATTTTCCAACAACAATAATGGTCGGCACAACAATTTCAATTCGTTCAACAATATTGTCAACTTCATCTCGGGGTTAGACGACGAAGGGCGTCAAATTCTGCAATGGCTATCGCCGCTTGATCCACAGAAACGACACCAAGATGTGCGGACCAAACGACTAGCGGGCTTGGGAAACTGGGTGCTAGAAACCAGTGAGTTTAGAAGGTGGCGTGGTGAGGAAGATGGTTGTGTGGATCAAGTGTTGTGGTGTTACGGGGGTCCAGGAGTGGGGAAAACTTATGTCAGGTAAGGTCTCTAGAGTAAGGTAACTCAGATGTTGCTAACCATCGGCAAATAACAGCTCGCTAGTTATCGATAGTCTGTGCGATCAGGTTACAGGGAAAGACTCAGCGGTTGTTGGACTATACTGCGATTTCCATGCACAACAGGAACAGACCACCACGGATATGTTGGGCGCCATGCTCAAGCAGCTTAGCAACAGAGGGGGGATTTCCAAGCTTACACTGGAGGCTTTTCGGAAGGCCAAAAAGGAGTTCGGTGGTCGAGGCCTCCAACTTCCGGAAATGTTAAATATACTAAAGAAGACCATTGCATCATTACCGCGGCTGTTTATATGCATTGACGCATTAGACGAATGCACCCCGAAGCACCTACGGGAGCTCATCGAATCGATACAGGAAATTGTTCGAGTATTACCAGGCGCGCGAGTATTCCTTACCGGGAGGGCCCACATCGGCGACGAGATCGTGTCATGTTTTAGCAAGATCCTCCGGATACCCCTCAGTCCTACCCACAGCGATATCGTGAGTTATCTGGAGATGAGGCTAGATAGTGACACGGATCTTAAGGCAATGGACGACGATTTGAGGACGGATATTATCAGAATTATCCCTGAGAAGGTCTCAGAAATGTAAGCAAGAATCTGAAATACATCCCCGGGACAAGTCCGAGGTGTAATTCGCTAACCGTATGTTCTCAGTTTTCTTCTTGTTTCTCTATATATGGATGCAATCCTAGACGAAATTACTCTCTCTCGGAGAAGAAAGAAGCTTGATGAGATTACCAAGGGGGATGGTCTGGGAGATGCATACATGGGAACATTATCGCGGATACAGGCACAGCCCGAAAGTAGATCAAAACTCGGAATGGACGTTCTAATGTGGGTATCACATGCGGAGCGGCCATTACACGTTGATGAGTTATGTCACGCCCTGGGGGTAGAAGGGTCTACAGACTTGGATATTGGGAATATTCCGGAGATAGAAACTCTATTAGAATGCTCGCTAGGGCTCATCACCGTCGAGAAGTCCTCGTCCACCGTCAGGCTTGTCCACGAGACTCTGCAAGAGTACCTGTCCAATAACACCAACTTGTTTCCTAACCCCCACTCCACAATTGCCGAGGTTTGCTTAACTTACCTCAATTTTCCGCACGTGAAGAGCTTTTCATCTGCCCTCTGTTCCATCCCATCAACCGCCCCTCTTGTTGAATATGCTTCTTGTTACTGGGGTACACATGCTAGATCGGAAACCACAGATAGTGTGAAAACTCTTGCATTGGAGCTGCTCGATGGGTATGACAAGCACATATCTTCCAAGGTACTCTTATTGCATGGTGTGAGAGATGAGGATCAGCCATTTGATGAAGATGGCGCCCCTGAGGGATTTACCGGGCTTCACGGTGCAGCATACTTCGGGTGCTTTAAACTAACCATTGCTTTATTAGAAACGAATAAAGGAGATGTGTTGGAAACTGATTTCCATGGTAACTACGCCATTGCTTGGGCTTCGAGGAGGGGGAATGAAGAAGTGGTGAGGGTACTGCTTGAGTGGATCGAGGCGCATCCCGACGTGCCTAACAACGAATATGGTTCAGCGCCGCTCTTGTGGGCTGCTGAGAATGGACATGAGGGGGTGGTGAGGGTACTCCTGGAACGGAAAAACATCGATCCCGACAAACTGGATGTATGGGGTCTAACGCCGCTCTCGTGGGCTTGCTTGGGTGGACATGAGGGGGTAGTAAGGATGCTGCTGGAACGGAACGAGGTCGATCCCGGCAAATCTAGTGGGCAGGGCCTAGGACCGCTCTCGTGGGGTTCCCTGGGTGGGCATGAGGAGGTCGTAAGGATGCTGCTGGAACGGAACGACGTCAATCCCGATAAGCCGGATGTAGATGGCCGAACACCGCTCTTGTGTGCTTCTATGCTTGGGCATGAGGGTGTCGTAAGGATGTTGTTAGAACGGAAAGAGGTTGATCCCGACAAACCGGATGTAGGCGGTCATACACCACTATTCAGGGCCTCCGGTGAGGGGCATGAGGGGGTTGTAAGGATGCTGCTACAGCGGAACGACGTCAATCCCGACAAACCACTTTGGTTCGGTCAAACACCACTATCGTGGGCTTCCCTCAATGGGCATGAGGGTGTGGTAAGAACGCTGCTTGAACGGAACGACGTCAATCCCGACAAACTGGATTTGTTCCGTATGACACCACTATGGGAGGCTACTAAGCAGGGGCATGAGGGGGTTGTAAGGATGCTGCTGGAACGGAACGACGTCAATCCCAACACAACCAATCTGTCGGGTCAAACACCACTATTGTTTGCTTGCAAGAATGGGCATGACGGGATCGTAAGGATGCTACTAGAGCGGAACGACGTCAATCCTCACAAACCGGATTTATTCCGTCGAACACCACTATCTTGGGCTTCTAAAAATGGGCATGAGGGGGTGGTAAAGATGCTGCGAGAGCGGGACGACGTCAATCCTTACAAACCCGATGGGTGGCGCCGATCACTACGCTGGTGGGCATCGCTGGGTCTTGCCGATAGCCCCGACGAGGCGGATGAGTCAAACCGATGAGTTTGACTGCCAAATATGCAGCAAGCATACAATCAACAGAGCCGTTCTCCCCTGAACTCCCTCGGATATCTGAATCTCCTCCCAAAATGATCCCTTGTTTAATAACCAAGCATAAACCCGACACTTCCTTCTCCATCCACCAGACGTACCTCTCCACAGGCCAACATGGTACAAAATCTTTCACCCACAACTGCCTGTTAATTTCAGACCGACTACCAAATCACCGCAGGTGTCAAGCCATTGTATCCACTGCCCCCAATTTCTCATTATCTCCTTTGTTTCCATAAACCACCCGAGACCCTTCCCCTCGTGTTTCTTTATTTCCTCTGCTCTTTAACCAATTTTCTCTACATCCATACCCCTTTGGTGCCTTTCAATACGCGCTTTTCGCTCTATATCTGCCCTTTTGTTTTACCCCTTGTTTCTCATTTCCACTGCGTCGAGTTATCTCAGGTCTATCTACGATTGACCCCGTATTCATTTGTATTACTCTATAACTTAGATGGCAACCGGGTTAGGTTATAAGAAGGATGGATAAAAGCCTATAGATATAGAGAGAAATGAGAAATAAAGGAGGGAAATGCCCGAATTAAGCATCATGAACTCTGCTCTGTTGGCCCCTGCCATGCGCCCGACCCTGTATCTTTAGTTTAAGTGTCTAATCTGATTTATCTCACATTTTTCTCCTCTCCACCGCCCCCAGTCCCCCGCCATTTGCCCATGCCCACTCATCTGTTAACCCCATTGCGAGGTATACCTCCCTTCCTATTCACACCTCCTCACCCCAAACCAATAGCATCCTAAAGCTGAAAGTTAACAAACTGTACTGATATTATACTATTGTATCATCAGTCACAAGGTGTACATTCACAGCTCCGGACTAACTCCACATGTGGTTCGGGTGAAAAGGGGGAGGGGGGGTTGGCCATATTGTATACCACTGATACCGGAACTGACATATTGGTACGACCCTCAGGGCGGTAAACCTCATAAGTCTTGATATCGCAGGATGTAATGGTTCGTCGGAAGGACCGGGTCACGGGCACGGCTGATTATGTAAGCTACCTAATGCTCGCTGGGTTTGGGATAGCGAATTCACAAGAGACTGTGGTCCGCGAAGGAATTAGCTACGAGGGTTTGGTAACATGTGAGGACGGCTGTGTGCAGAAGGATGAAACTGAGGAAGGCTGAAGCGGGATTCACGTTCCCGTATCCAACCTGATGCGGTTAATTCTGTTCCGGAAGATTTAAATTAGGCTTTCGCTTCTTCTCCTGTAGGCTATTCCTGTAACCCCCCCCCCGGTCTACCATCTCCATTGCTAGCCAAAGTGATTCTCCGTTCCGATCCAGGTTACGGTGTCTGGCGAGTTTACGGTAAGCTGTGTCGGAAATCGTGAGATGTTGCTCGGCATGCTGGTGCTGTTGCTTCATTGTTCGCATCGTTTCCGGGGGTGCGCTAAGGCTCCGAGAAATGTGGAGAGGATTCGGGAGTGCGCGCAGGTTTTAGATCGATGAATCAACCGGAGGGAAAGCGGAAGAACCGGAAAGGGGCGTGAAAGATATAGATTCCTGTAGGCTGCGAATAGTAGGGGGTTTTGTCTTTCCCTTGCTAGAACAAGAGTACAGAAAGGGAAAGGGGGGCATAACTTTAGGGTGAAGCAAGCGGATATGTGTGGTGATCCATGGAAGGATGGGAGGGCTTCGTTGTGATTTATATAAACTCCTTCCTTTACCGTTAGCTACGGTAGTTGCGATAGAGTGAGCGATGGATAGAGAAATTGAAGAAGAAAACAAGCGAACTTCCCCACCCCCAAGTTGTTCGCTGGCGATCATTTTCGAAGTCAACTTTGCCAAGCCCCTCTGTTTATGTGTATTATGTAAGCAAAGTTATTTACCCATGAGGCTTCATTTTAATGCCTGGCACCATTCCACAATAGAATATGATGTCGGCGGCGATGTACCCTACAGCGCGGTTCGAACTCTCTCAGGCTCCTGGGTGGTGTTCGAATAATGCCGTGCCTTACCGTACCTTACACGTTCGATACCATACGGCAAATTATAGCAAATTACACTAGGAAGATAAAATACCCGAAAACAGAATCTCCCACTTTCGAATTCGAATGTTAGGTAGTCCTGTTAGAAATATCCCCTCAGTGTGATGGCAGATGTGGAAGTGTTCGGCCAGTTGCTTGGCCGCTTAGGACACAAGGATCTAGGAAATAACCGCGTTCCTACACCCATGTTGCGCACTAATAAATATGGCTCTCTTAGGCGCGTCTATCCCATGGACGGATGAGTCCTGCAGATCCCGACATTCCGATTAATCAGCAGAATACAACCTTAAATCGACGTAATTGCAGGGCGCGCGGTGAGGAGAACCCTGAAGCAGTAACCTACCCTCCTTTTAGGGTTCGGCAAATTTACCCTTAATATCCGGTATCATACAGTACTTCTTGAGCCGGTCCTACTTGCCCCAAATGTTGGATAAAGGGGCTAGGGCAACACCTCTATAGAGATGCGGAGATGGCATGCTTTGATACGATATGGGATGAATTTGTTTTTTGACTGGATCAGTTTTAAATTGTGTATGTGATGCGGTTTGGAGACAGGCCTGCCTGTGGTAGTGTTTGTTTGATCTTTTTTTTTTGGGATATGGCTGTGTTCTGGCTAGATGTCCGGATATCTGAGGTGGATTTCTTGTGTTGAACAAAATTAAGCGAACAGCGAAGGAAGAAACATAATTTTTGCATCGACAACAACCTCCGTCATACTTAAACCACCACAAGATTAACTAACAAAAATAAAGAAAAATCTAAAGGCATAGCGGTAACTACGGTAGTGCTTGGTATACATCCATCAACCTAAAGAAAGAAAAAAACAGAAGCAATTATGATGTATTCGTTGAGTGGTAGTGATTTTTTGGAAGGGTTGATAGTGTAGGGTTGTGGCGAAGCGATGTGGCGTTGCACCGTGGCACTGGCTGGGGTGTTCGGTTAATTGTCAACCCACAATCCGATGATCTGCGGGGGCGGCATTTTCCTGATATTTTCAGTGGATAAAATTAACCGCAGGATAATTAAGAGGGAAAAACTTAACCCATGAAAACAAGCCCCCCCCCCCAACCAGCCTCACCATCAGTAAAACCAAGAGAAAAATCATGGATATAAGTATAGGGCAGAATACATAGTAGAAATTAATATTTGAGCTAGAAAAAGTTCTTTACGAGATGTTGAAAGTGCAGGGAGATGGGGGATACGCAGGTTGAGCCGGACCACAATACCTCGCGATTCCAGCTCGGTAGGCAACCGTATCCATGTGTTGGCACTGCCTCCTCTCGCTCAAGGATGGTACTCGCGCGGCCGAGTTGCTCTTGGACACCCACATAGAGTAGTCATCGCCGGACCAATAAGTGGACAATCCGATGGTGGCAAGTGGCGTGATGCAATTTGCTATACCGTAGAAATTATGTGGCTA
>Ga0307509_10000779_pt1 | contig 54577 bp, 54 predicted proteins | sample 10_EM_MG_FD_202245 | JGI IMG/M metagenome (GOLD analysis project Ga0307509, IMG submission 202245) | Populus trichocarpa ectomycorrhiza microbial communities from riparian zone in the Pacific Northwest, United States - 10_EM | ecosystem: Host-associated > Plants > Roots > Unclassified | place... | reverse complement strand
CCGTTCCCGTCAGCGCACCGGCCGACGATTCCAGTTCGGTCGATGTCGCCGACACCGTCTTCACGATCTCGCCGACGACGGCCTCGAAGCCGTCAGCGATCCTGTTCATGTCGGCCTTGCGCCGCTCCGCGAGAATGTGATCCTGATTGATCTTCGCTTCGGCTTCGTCGCGCGCCCTTTGCTCGGCCAAGACCTTGAACCTCTCGACAGCGCGGGCGACGAGACCGACTTCGTCCTTGCGGGCAAGGCCAGGCAATACGACGTTGAAATCGCCTTCAGCCAATTCCAGCATCGACTTCGCCAGCATGCTGATCGGCTTGCTAAGGGAGTACGCGAAACCAACGGCAAGCGCCAAACCTGCCAGCAAGCCCGCGGCGCTCGCGATGATCATAGCCAGGCGCGCCCCCGTGACGGTGGCCTCGGCCTCGGTGCGATACTCGTAGCCGTAGGCGGCGACCATCTCCACGAGATCGTCGACCGCCGCGATGGCTTCCTGGCCGAGCTTTGCGACCGTGAAGCTGGCCGGCAGTTCGGTCAGCCCCTCCGGTGCCGGCTTGAGGATCTTCACGGACGCATCCGCCCAGTTGCGAACCTTGCTTTCGGCCCTCTCCCGCGACGTGCGGACGCCGGGCGACTGGACCCGTTCGCGGACGACGCCCAGATCCTCGAAGATGCCCTGCACGACCTTCTCGAACTTGGCCGCGGTCTCGCTGGACGGTTCAACGCTCTGCCCGCGCTCGAAGATGAGCCTGGCTTCGTTGAGTGCGGCATGGGCGGAGCCGGCGTGATTGATGCCCATCAGGGGGCCGTCATAGAGCTGAACCACAAGGCTGCCGGTCGCGGTAATGCCGCGAACGCCGTAGGCTGCCAATCCGCAGGCCAGCGCCAGGATGAGGCTCAGAACGCCAAGGAGCTTGATACGGATCGACATCTGGACTCTCTAACAATCAAGAAATTCGTGGTTATCAGTCGACGACTTTGACAGTCATCTTCATGCGCGGATGAATCGCGCAGATCACCGCCACGTCGCCAGCTTCCTTGAAGGTGACGTCCACCGAACTGCCGGGAGCCAAAGAGCCCAGATTGAATTCATTGCCCTTGCTGGCCGACATGATGTTGTGAGGCACGCTATCGTCATTCAGGAAGGTCAGCGCCTCTCCTTTCTTGACACTGGCGTTTTCCATCGAAAAAGCGCGCCCCTGCTGATGGATCACCTCGGTCGCGGCGAACGCGCCGGTCGAAAGGCCGCAGATGATGGCGAGGGTGATGAGCTTCGATGTGCGCATTGATGAGATCCTTCCTGGTCGTTGCTAGCGCGGGAGAACCGGTGCCGCGGTGGGAGTGAGATGGCTTGACAGAGTCTTGAGGAACGCCACGAGATCGGTTTTCTCCTGGGCCGAGAGCCCGAGGGGCTTCATGAGATCGGCTCGGCTGGGGCGCTCGACACCGCCATTGTTGTAGTGCTCGACGACAGCCTCGAGCGTCGCCAGCGAGCCATCATGCATGAACGGCGCGCGACGCGCGATTTCGCGCAGGCCCGGCGTCTTGAACGCGTGCACCATCTTGATGACGCCCGGCACGAACTTGCCGCGCCCGACATCGTCACTGGGGAGGCCGATGTCCTGGAAGCCATCATTGGTGAAATTCCAGCCTTCATGGCAGGCCGCGCACTGCGCCTTGCCATTGAACACGGCGAAACCGCGCTTGGCCTCGTCGGAAATAGCCTTCTCGTCGCCCTCGATCCAGGCATCGAAGGGGGCGCGCTCGGATACGACCGTGCGCTCGTAGGTCGCGACTGCTTTCGCCAGCGTCTGCGGCGTCATGCCCTCAGCCGCGAACACCTTGACGAACATCGGCTTGTATTCGGGGACCGACTCGAGGCGTTTCATCAATTCCTCAAGCGGCATATTCATTTCGCCGGCCGCTTGAATCGGGCCCAGCGCCTGTTCTTCCAAGGTCGCGAGGCGTCCGTCCCACATGAAGATCCCGCCCCAGGCGGCGTTGACGACCGTCGGAGAATGGCGACCGAGTTTCTGCATGCCATGACCGACGCCGACCGCGAGTCCGTCTCCCCAGCCGAAGCTCGGGTTATGGCAGCTGCCGCAGGATTGTGCCGAAGACACCGACAGGCGGGTATCGAAGTAGAGCTTCTTGCCGAGCGCAGCCTTCTCCGGCGTGTAGGGATTGTCCTTTGGAAATGGAATGGTCGCGGGCCGTCGATAGAGAGCCCTCAGCGCATCGGTGCTTTGGGCGGCCTGCGGCTGAATCGATACCTGCTTGGTCTCGCCAATGAGAGCCGCACCGTAGCCCAGATTGGCAAAGCCGATCGCGGCAAGATTGATCGTGGTGACGGCCAAGCCGAGTAAGATGATCCGACCGACGGGGTCAGGCCGCATAATGTGTCTCCAACGGGATACGACGGAACGCAGATTGGGCGGGGAGAATCCGAATCGTCGGGTATCTCATCCCCATCAAAGCCGCAGGCGGTTAATGGAACCGGCACATCTCCGAGCGGTAGAAATACGGTTCACGGGGGACGCATCACCGCGGCTTCAATCGCGACGTCTCATGACGGGAGGCGCCGGGACGTGCGCATGCCGCCGGGTCTTTGCGTCAGCGCGGCAGGGATCGAGCGTTCCGACAAGGCCCGCCGAAGCACGACACAACAGAGCGGTTATGGTTGGGTGCCACCGGGAAGAGGCGACTGACCTAGTCCGCCCGATCGCGATCGACAGGCCCAGACCTCGTAGAATTCATATCTGCGGGTCAATTCATAAGTCGCATGAAAGCGATCGAGAGCCTGCTGATCCAGCGTTGGGACATCATAGCTGGCCCCGCGAAAGGCATCGCCCCGGCGCGGCAATATCCAGCTCGGAACGCTGCACCGGTCGAACAGGGGATAGATGACCGAAGCCGGCAGGCCCGCGGCGCGCTGATCCGCGAAGTTGACGAAGTCAAAACGGACGGCTTGTCCCAGAAACGCCCGCTCGACCCGGAAAAATTCATCCTCGGCAGCGTCATCGCCGGAATTGTGGCCCATTTCCGCGAGTGGCGAGTCTTCGAAGAGTTTTCGCAGTTCGGTCGCTTTGGCCAGCGCCGTTCCGTAGGTCGGGATTTGTCGCGCCATCTGATACCAGCTATAGGCCCACATCGGCGCGGCGCAGGCGATCATCACGCATGCGGCCATGCGGCGAAACCTTGCAAAGCCTGTCCATGCCGGATCGGACGCTTTGACCGACAGCCTGCTCGCCAGATAAAGCGCCAGCGGGACGAATGGCATCATGTAGGGCGGACCGCCGCCCGGTTTGCCCGCGACCAGCATGACTGCAAACGCGCAGGCGGCCAGCGCGACGATCATGACGCGTTCTTTGGTTTCGGCTCCGAACGCGTGCCATGCCGCCAATGGCAGCAGCAGGATCGCAAGCGCATAAAACAGGGCATCGTAGGCCGCGTCGGGCATGAAGCCCTGCTTCGGCATCATCGCGAGATTGGCGAGATAGGCGTGTAGGGACGAGACGCCCCCCAGAAAGGGAAGCGCCAGAGCGAGGACGAAAAGCAAGCTGCCAATGACGATTGCACCAAGCAGCTCTCGCCAGGAGCTCATCCCGGCCACGCAGGCGACTGCCAAAGGCACGAGGTAGACCGGCGCGAACAATTTGAGGTTGGCCGACAGGCCCGCAAGGCCCGCGAGCGCCACGAGACAGACGACAGGCCGCGTTCGCTCGAACAGCAACATCCCGAGCGAGACGACGGCCAGGAGCATTGAATCGGGACGGTTCCAGAACCAGTAATGAAGCTCAAAGGACAACAGCCCGGTCATGATCGCGCATGCCGCGAGCGCGTTCGCGGCCGATCGATGATGTCGGACCGCGAGATACAGAAGGAGAACCGCAACGAGACCGCAAAATACGCCAACGAACTTGGACGCCGCGATGGTCGGGAGCAACAGCAGCACCGGGATCTGGGCGAGAAAGACGTAGGGGCCGTAGTTGCTGCCGACGATAGCATGGCCGAGCGTCCAGTCGCTGTAGATCGGCGCCCCGTTCAGATAGTTGCTGGCCAGAAGCGGGATGACCGGTTCGCCGTAGTCGGCAAAGTTAGGCATGCACAGGTAGAACACGCAGTGCGCGATCGCCAGGCTGACGATGGCAGCGTCAAAGACGGCCCAGCGAGGACAAGCGGTGAACACGGGGCCAGCATGGGTCTCCGGCGTCGGAGTCTTCGGCATCAGAATCTTGGGCGTCAGAAGAAACCACAGGACCAGCGGCGCCAGCACGACGAGCGTCGCCGGATGATTCAGGTCCCAGTAATATTGAAACAAGCTTGATGGCATCGGGTTGCTTCTGTTCCCAGCCGACCGGATCGCCAGCTGCGCACGAGCCATTCTGACGGAGGACGATTAAGGCTTGATGATTCGCGAGGCAGGTTCTTTCCGCCGGCCGCCCGGTTGCCGCTCGTCGGCCCGGCATGGGAGACGCGAGTCTCTTCGGCGCCGCGCGCAACCGCCGAATCACCGGCTGCGAATTGTCGGGTTGCGATCTGATCATTTGCATTTCCGAAGCACCCATTGCTGGAAGACCCCGCGTCGCATGCAAGTGGCGCGACGAATAAGTCCAAACTCATCAATATTTTCTCCGCGAGAAAACTCCCGCAAAAACTACGGCCGCGAACGGCTGCCGGCTGATGACCGGGCCTGCAGTTGGGCGCAATGCTACCCATCCGCATGGCAGCCGCCAGCGATTGGCGAAGACGGGGACGGCTGGAAACCGAACCGGGCTCGGCCAGGGCTGCACACCAACAATACTTGTGGTTTGATTGATTTGGAGTAGCTTTGGCGACTTGGCAGGGACGGTTGACACAGCGTTTTGCTGCGTCCGTCACATCAGATTGCAATCGTTCCGTTGGGCTGGACGTTTTCATGAAGCATTTCTCCGACCAGCCGGCTACGGCGATCTGGACGGTGCTCGCTGTTGCCGCGCTTCCGCTGCTCTATCTCATCGTCGCTTTGCTCTATTCCGCAGCATCCGCGCCCTGGGGCCGGCAGGTGGATCCCGAGTCCGCCTATGCCATGAATGGGCTGGCCTGGGCGGTGGGTTATCCGATGCTCAAGAGCGATCATCCCGGTACGACAACCATCCTGTTGGTTGGACTTATTATCAGAGCATGGTCCTTTCTTGCCAACCCGCCGGATGTAGTCGAGTTCGGGCTAAGGAATTTCGACGCGATAATCTATGCTTCGCGCGCTGCCGAAGCGTTGATCCTGTCGGGCGCCCTGTTGGCTTCAGGAGTCATCGTTCGCAACACGACGCAGAGTTCGGTCGCCGCGATGTTGTTTCAGGTGGCGCCCTTTGTGAGCGCCGAGGCCCTGCATTTCGAGGTCATGCTGATCCCTGAAAGCCTGATGGCGTCCTGCGCGATTTTTGGCATGGCGTTGGTGCTCAAGGCGGCGCTCCAGACAAAGAGCCCGACCGTTGGGCTCGGCGTCGCGCAGGGCGTGATATTCGCGCTTGGTCTGTCGGCAAAGTTCCTGCACGCCCCTCTCGCCTTTCTGGGATTGAGCCTGTTCAGAAACCAACGGGCCTATTGGGCCGCGGGCGCCGCGGGCGCCTTGTCGTTCTTTTTGTTGAACCGGATTCTCCATCCGCTGGTCTTCACGAGCGGCTTTCATTGGATGGCCGGTTTGGCGACGCACAAGGGAAACTACGGCTCCGGGGAGGCCGGCTTCATCGATTTCGCGACGTTCTGGCCGAACATGGGCCAGATCATCATGGCCGAGCCGGTCATTTTCGCGGTGTTCGCGACCGGAGCGACCGCGGCACTGCTGCGCATGGCCAGGACCCGCCGCTACCTGGATCCGATCAGCCTGACCCTGATTGCGACCTTTCTCGCCTTTTCGGCCCAGTTGGCCGCCACGTCGAAACATTTCGCGCTCCATTATATGTTGGCGACATGGGTCTTGACTGGAGGCGCGCTGGTGCTGACCGCGACTGAGATCCGTCGCAACTTTCCCGGCATTCCGCCGAATGCCATCGCGGCCGCGGCGGCGGCGATCTGCGCGGTCTTGATCTCGGGGACGCTGCTTGAGACCAGAACCCAGGCTCTCCAATGGATGGCGGCAAATGCAGCCGGAACAAGGCTTTCCAAGGCCGTCGTGGCCGCCGGACCATCATGCGCGAACGTATCCAGCATGTTTGTGCGCGCGCCGGAGAACGACTTGAACTTCGGGGCCGACGTCACCTTGAGCGTCCAGGAAATGGAGGACAGGTTTTCCGAAGCCTATACGCGCGCGTTCGACGTGCCCCTGCTTGACCACAGCTCCTACTACCGCGGAGCCCTGATGAAGAATTTTCACCCCTACAGCTATCGGCAGCTCGCTTCTGAGTATCCGTGCATCGTTGTGCGCACCCCGCAGGCGGTCGAAGCGAAAACCTCGCTCGGTCTCCTTGAGCTGAATCCCGATCATTGCGAAGTCGCGGGCGTCTACATCTACACGGTCGGCATCGCCTGCGCGAAGATCGGGCGGGCGTTTGAGGACATACCCCCTGTAGAAAGGTGACGTGAAATCCGCACGACGTTGGCACCCACGTCTTGGGTACGATCTGTTGTCCGGACCAGACCCTGTTGAGCGGAGAGGGAGAGATTCGCCCCCCGATAGGCTTGCACCCATGCCGCATTTCGAGTGCCGTGCATTCGCGGCAGAAACGGAATCGGACCGCGTCGACGCGGAATGCGGTCCGTCGATCCGTTACGCCGCAGCCTGGGCGGACAGTTTCGCCGGGAATGCAACGTTGCAGGCCGTGGCGCTGATGACATTGGCAGCGCGAGCCGAGCAACAATGCGCATGCCATGAATGCGTCACGCTGGAACCCAGCTGATCGCATCCGTCAGCGTCAAACTGGTTCGACTTTGGAGTAAACGACCTGGAACCCCTCGACAACCCGATCGGCACGAGGTTGTCACCCATGTCTCAGGTACGTTCTGTTACCTATGTGTCCGGGCTGGACAAAATATGAGATGGCGGAGAGGGAGTCAGTCAATCCCTATTGAAACACAAAGCATTTTCGGCATTCCCAGGCCAAAACCCACCATTTGAGCCACGGGCCGAAATGGAAATTTCGGCCGCCGGCAAAAGCCTGTTCAAGGTCCCTTTGCGCTGCGGCGGCTCTTTCCTGTATGTCGCCCACTCTTACCCGGGGGTCTAGTTTGCTTGGGCGAGCGCATTCCTGATCAGCGTCGCGACCGTGCCGTCGTCGGCGAAGCCAAGCGCGCGCTCGTCGGCGACGTCCAGCTCGGGAAAGCGCCCGAATGTCGCCTCGATGCGATCATCCGGACGGTACTGAATGAGCGACGCTCGTTCCGCTTCGCAGGTCTCAAGAAATCCTTGAACGACTTCTTCGATGGTGAGATGCAACGCCGGGAGCTGAATGGTACCGCAATGGGCGATCGTGCCGGCGTGCATCAGGTTGTTCACCGCCGCGGAAATGGATAGCCACCACATGGTGGCGCTCGGCGACACCGGACAGCAATAGGGCTCGCCGGCCGCGAGCGCGTGCAGGAGTTCGCTCATGAAGGCGGAACCGAATCCGCTCGCCGGTCCCGGTCGGGCCACGATGCCGGGCAGCCGCACCGAGATGCCCGACATCTCGCCCCGCCTGACGTGGTCAGCCAGGGCAATCTCGACCATGCGCTTGTGCGCGCCATAGGTGATCGCCGGACGCGGCGGAGTTCGCGAACTGACGGGACCGGAGCTTGGGCCGTAGACCGCGATGCTGCTGGCATAGACCACGCGAGGGCAGCGAGACGTTGCCGCCAGTCGCTCCAGAAGATCGAGCGACGCGTCGAGATTGACGCGACGTCCGAGCCGCGGATCGGATTCCGCAAGCGCGCCCGGGATGCTCGAGAGATGGAAGACAAGATCGAATTCGGCGCGAAAGATCGCGTCCATGACGGCGTGATCGTCGACCCCGCCGCAAATCCAGCGCACGCGACCTGCTGCAGTCCAGGCCGGCCGCTCGGCGAGGTCGGCGGCAACGATCTCAGGCACGGCGGGGTCACCGATCAGCGACTTCACCAACGCGCTGCCGACGAATCCCGCGGCTCCAGTGACCAGAATCCGCATCGACTTACATGCAGCCGCGATCGGACGAGCGAGGCGGGGCCACAGACTCGTGACGCTCGTCCGCCCTGACGACCTTCTGATCGATGCGACCAAACGGTCCGTCCCGCCCGTCGGCGAAGCGCGCCTGCATGGACACGCGATCGCCGAATTTCAGGAACGGCGTCCTGGCCGCGCCATGATCGAGCATTTCGATGGCTCGGATCTCCGCAAGGCAGCTCGAGCCCACCGAGCGATCGGCGTTGGACACGGTTCCCGATCCGATGATCGTTCCCGCCGTGAGGCGGCGCGTTTTCGCGGCATAGGCGATTAGATCCGCAAAGCTGAACGCCATTTCGCGGCCCGAGGCCGCGCCGATCCGTTCCCCGTCGCGCCAAATGCCAAGCTGCATGTCGACGCGTTCGTCACGCCAGGCGCCGCCGAGTTCGTCCGGTGTCACTGCGATCGGCGCGAAACTCGTCGAAGGTTTGGCCTGGAGAAAGCCGAAACCGGTTCGCACCTCGCGCGCGCCGATGGCGCGCAGGCTCCAATCGTTGATTTGCACCAGTAGCCGGACATGCCTGCCGCACTTCCCAGCCGGCGTCGCCATCGCCACCTCGTCGACGATCACGCCAAACTCGCCCTCGAAATCGATTCCGTCCGCCTCGGTCACGAAGGGCACGTCGGCCTGCGGGCCGAGAAAATCGTCACTCGCGCCCTGGTACATCACCGGGATCGCCTCGAAATCCGGAATCGGCGGCTTGTCGAAGGCAAGATCCATCAGCCGCCCGTGATTGAGAAATGCCGATCCGTCGCACCATTGCGGCGCGCGCGGCAGCGGCGCAAGGCAGCGCGCGGGATCGAACGGCATGGCATCCTCTGCCCGGCCGTCGTCCAGCCGGTCGCTGAGGGCGCGCAGGGGCGCCTCCACCTGGTGCCAGCGGCGGAGCGCCGACAGGAGGTTCGGCACGATCGGGCGCGCGTCGACCGCTTGCTGAAGATCCCTGGAGACGACGACGAGTTGACCGTCCATCGTCCCATCAGCGTAGGTTGCCAGTCTCATGAGCCAGCCCTCGACGGATTGACTTCGTCGCTGAATTGTCCATCGACGAGCATGAACAGCATTCGGCACGGCTTGCCGCCTCGGTTGGCCCACGCATGGTTCGTGCCACGCTGGATCACGACGTCGCCGGCCTTCAGGCTTGCTTCGCCCTTGTCGAGCACCAGCGTGATCTCCCCCGAGATGACGATCCCGTAGTCGACGGTTTCGGTGCGATGCATCAACGGATGCGGCGAGTCCGGTCGCACGGTCGATGCGTGGACGTCGCCGACCTGGCTGAACGCATCCTTCATCCGCGACGCGCCATGCTTGAGGAAGTCTTCGGTGTCGGGCGGGATATCGACGAAGCGGATGCGGGTACCGTGCGCTGGCGGCGGTAGGCACAGGGGGCCAATGGTCGGGTCCGGTCCGTTGTCGATGGAAACAGGCGCTGCCGCCGTGCTCCACACCTCATGAAAGATCGTCCCCGGAATTGCGGCGAGTTCGACCACCGTCGGCAGAGCGTCATCGGTTGCGATTACGGCATCACCATGCACATCGTGACCTGTCACGATACGGCGAATTGGTGCAAGCGACATTGTCATTCCTCAATTCTTCGGGATCAGGCAACTTCGAGGGATTGCGGGCCTGCGACCCCTGGGCTCGTGGCAAACACTCTCGAGAACAGCAGGACCGCGACGGTCGAGATGGCGATCGCACCAAGCCCCAGGGCCTGGTAGCCGAAGGATTGAACCAGCGTGCCGGCAAGGATCGGACCGACCGCGGCTCCGATCATCAGCATGGCCGGCGTTCCCGCCAACGCGCGCGCTGTCGGGTCGAGTCGCGACAGCAGACCGAAGGCGAAGGTGTGCGTGAAGATCATCACCGCGGCAAACAGCGCCGTTGGGATCGCATAGGCGAGAAAGCCGCTGCCGAAGGTGATCGCCACCGCGATGATCGCCTGGCAGATCGGCCCCGCGAGCACCACCGTCCTCGCCGACAGCTTTCCTTCCAGGACAGCCGCGAGCGGCGCCGGCAGGAGATTGACCAGGCCGAGCGCGATCAGCACGCCGGTGACCGCCTCCGTGCCGAAGCCCTTGTCGATCCCGATTCGCTCGATGAAGCTGAACATCATCGCCTGGGTCAGCGCCATGCAGCTTACGCCGGCCACGCCGAACCACACGGCCCGCGAAAGGTGGCTGACGTCGGCGAGCAGGCTCCCCTCACGAGCGACGGCGGCGGGAAACGAAATCGCGGCGACGATTGCGGCAACTGCCATGATGGCCGAGAACACCGCGAACAGCGCGCGACCTCCGAACGCGACGATCAAGTTCGGCGTCGCACCGAGGAACACGATGGCGAAGACGCCCAGCGCCATGCCGACGATCGCAAACAGGCGATGCGGATTGGCGCTGCGCGCGATCGTCCCATGCGTGAAGCTGAGGCCGCAGGCCGCCGAAGCGCCAGCAAGCGCGTGCAGCACGGCCAGCGTCGGGAAATCCGTGACCCATGCTGCGGCGAAGAAGGCCAACGCGGCAAGCGCGAAGCCGCTGACCACCGCCAGCCGCGCATTCATGCGGCTGAGGCGTGGTGCAAAGAACAGGCTGCTGAGCACCGCGCCGATGAGAAACAGCGTTGCAAGCCCGCCCGCCTGCTGAGGCGCGAACTTGTACTGCGCGATCATGGCGCCGACCCAGACCGGCAAAGCGACGAGGTCAACCATGCCGGCGCAGTGCGCCACCATCAGTGAAAGACGGCCTGACCAGTTTTCAGTTGTCGATTGCATTGCTATTTCCCCCTTCTTTGTGACTTGTGTTTCGGCACGACTGCACCGAGCGGCGCTGCGCTCGTAGCCTTCCGCCGGATCAAATCGGCTGCGTCAGTGCCATCACGGACTCCCGCATGATCCTCGCATGCTCGGCTTTGTCGCCGTTCTCCATCTCGATCCGGCAGAGCCTTTCCGAATTCTCAATCACCATGCGGCAACGCTCCCAGCGCCGCCCATGGAAACCGTCGAGCGCATCTTGCAGGGTCGCTGCCTTGGCGAGCTCTTCCGCAAGAACGATGCCGCTCTCGATGCCGATCCCGGCGCCGGATGCCAGATGGGGCGTGGTCGCCGCGACCGTATCGCCGATCAGGATGACGCGACCGCGATTCCACGGTGCCGGCACGAGAAGGTTGGAAAGCGGGCGATAGTCGATCGCGGCCTCAGCGGCAAAGAGATGGGGACGGAGCGCGGCAAGAACCGGATCGCTGAATGGTTCGATCATGCCGTCGACTAGCTGCGGCCAGGTCTTTGCATCAATGCGCAGCTTCTCCGGCCGAGCCTCGGTGATGAACATATACAAATGCGTCAGCGAGACCGGGTTCACACCGACCTTCACCGCGCCGCCCAGCCACATGCGCGGACGAACGATGTCCAATGGCCTCGGCAGAACCGCCCGCCAGACACCTTGTCCGATATATTGCGGTGGCTTGACCTCAGGGAAAAACCGTTCGCGCGTTTTCGAGAGAACGCCGTCGGCGGCGACGACGAGGTCGTAGGTATCGGTCGTCCCGTCGGTGAAGGCGACCGTCACTTGCTCACCCGACTGCTCGATCGTCGTGTAGGTGCATCCGACGCGAACCGCGACACCGCTTGCGTGAGTGGCATCGGCAAGGATGCGTGCCAGCTCCGGCCGCATGATCCCGCCGCCGCCAGGAACGTCCGAGCCTTCGACCTTGGGCGTCGGGATCTCGCCGATCTTCTGCCCGTTGGGCGTGAACAGATCGACGCCGCTGGAGGTGAAGCCGCGCCGAACGAATGCGTCGAAGACACCAATCGTCTCGAGCGCGCGCAAGGTCGGACCGTTCACGGTGATGCCGGCCCCTTCCGGACGCCAGTTGGGATCGATCTCGACGAGATCGACATCGATGCCGGCTTTGCGCATCTGGATGGCCGCAGCCATGCCGGAAAATCCGCCGCCAATTATCAAAACCCTACGAACCACCGCCAAGGTGTCCCTCCTCCCGAATCTCGCGCCTTTCCGGCTGTCTTATTCTTCCGTTACCAAGAGATCGCCGCGCACATCGATGACGATTTGCACGGCGGTCAATCTTTTTCCGATGCACGGCCCGCGAACGCATGTCCCGCTGTCCGGCAGGAATTCCGCTCCATGCGCATGACACACGATGCGCGTACCGTCGGCATTCAGATACGCATCCTTGCGCCAGGCCATCGGCGCGCCGCCGACATGCGGACACGCGTTGCGCCAGGCTTGCAGCGCGCCCCCGGAGCGGACGACGAACATCGTGTCCTCACCGGATTCGTGCGGATCGAAGCCGCGCGATTGACCTTCGCCGATCTCGTCGGCCCGGCCAAGCCGGAGCAACCCTGCAATCTTCACCTCAGGCGTAGTCGCCATTTTCGTGGATCCCTGGACCCGGAGCCCATTTCTTGCGCATCTTCAGAAGGAATGTCTGGGACGCATCGGCGGACAATGCAGCCTCGCGTGGCGCCCAGCTGGCGTCATGCAGATCCATGTCGGCGTCCATCTCGATGTGACAGGCGAACGGGCTGTTGAAGTACCAGAACCAGTTCGAACCCAGGATGTGGCGGCCGGGTCCCCAGAACGCCTGATAGCCCTTCTCCAAGAAGCGGTAGCCGTTCGTGATCATCTCCGACGGGCCGCCGAAATGGAACGTGAAGTGCTCGACGCCGTGCATATGCGGCGGTGCCGCGATCAGGAAATGGGTGTGATGGTCAAGCGACCCCGCCGGTTGCAGGAACGGGCCGGTCGCAGTGAAGCGATCGGTGCAGCGAAAACCCAGCCGGTTCACGTAGAAGGCCTCCGCCTTCAACACGTCGGGCACGAAATACACCACGTGCGACAGCGAGCGCGGGCGGATCACCGTTCCGGGCGGCGGCACACCGAGGCTGTTGACCGGCCGGAACACCACACCGCCCGGCGCATTGGAGATTTCGCCTGATAGCACGAAGGGCCGGCGCACGGTTACGCGAAAGCCGATGACGAAATTGGAATCGTCGATCGATTCGATCGAGCCGTCGGGCAGGACGCGGACCTCGCGATCCCCGCGCAATTCCGCTGCGATCGCCTGCAACGTCGCGCTGTCGGCGACGCCCATCACGGTCTTGCGCAGGCGGCAGCCTGGCGCGGGCGCCGCGGGCAGCCGCGGATTGTCCTCGCGCGCAATCACCACTGACGTACCGTCGATCGCCTCGAACCGTCCTCCCGCATCTGAGACGTCGACGGGCGTCAATCCGTAGTCGATGAGGAAGCGTGCGGCACCGGGCACGTCGTCCACGCCGAAGACCAAACTGTCCAAGCCTACGATTTTCATTCTTCTCTCCGGAAATGCCGGCATTCAACTGATGCGACCGTTCAATGTCTCGGCCACCCAATCGGCGATGTAGTGGCCCGCATTGATGCTGTTGTCGAAGCTCGCATGTTGCGAACCACCTTCGCGGTCGGTGAAGACCTTGAGCTCGCGCTTGGGACTGTTCACGAGATGCTCGTAGGTGCGCTGCGCCCAATGCAGGGGAATCTGCGAGTCCTTCTCGCCATGCGTCACGAGGAACGGCACCCGGATGCGGTCGAGGATGCCGTCGAGATGAACGTTCTCGGCAATCCTCACGAAATCGTCCTGATCCTTGGCGCCCCAGACCCAGCGCACATGTTCCCAATAATGCGGCACCGGGAAGCTGCCTTCCTTCTGCAGCCTCTTCTTCTGCACGTCGCGCCAATCATGATTGGCGCCCCAGGCGACGCCGCAGGCGAAGCGCGGCTCAAAGGCGACGGCGCGCGGACAAAAATAGCCGCCGAGCGAAACGCCCTCCAATCCGATCCGCTTGGGATCGACGTCGGCCCGCGTCTCGAGCCAGTCAACCACAGGGCTCGCCCAGTGCTCGCTGTCATAACGGGCCGTCAGGCCGTGGAGCCGCAACGCCTCGCCGGATCCCGGCTGGTCGATCACGAGCGAAGAAACGCCGCGCTTGGCAAGCCAGGCCGGCAACCCGACGCGGTACTTCATCTCCTTGGTTGAATCGAGCCCGTTGACCTGCATCAGGAGCGGAGCCGGACCTTCAACTCCTTCGGCCCGCACGAGAAGACCCGCGACGTGGACGCCCTCATAGGGGATTTCGACCCGCTCACAATTCTCCTTGGCCAAGGAAACGCCCTTCGCGAACACGTCGAGAAAGCGGCGGTAGAGTTCGAGGCGCCCCGGTGCACCGTGGGCCTGCAGCCGTTCGCAGGTGATCAGATAGGTGGCGGCGCGCCCGTATTTTTCGCCGGCCGAAAGCAACCTTCCGCTCGCCTCGTCCGCGGCCGCGAGATCGCAGAGCTTGTCGGCCATGCGCGACCAGGTCTCGCGGAAGGCCGCCGTACCTGCGGTATCGGGCTGGCGCGCGGCCTCCTGCAGAGGCGCGCACATTTCCTCGATCTCGCCGATCCTGGCTCCCATTTCGATCGCGAGATCGACCGAGAGGTTCCAGACGTAATTCGTCGGAAAATACCTGAACATTGATCTACTCACGGCGCACGAGAGGCGCGCCCCTGGACGTTCTTCCCGATGCTCAGGTAGCGCCCTTTAACTCCTCTGAAAAATTGATTATTAACATCTCAGGTATTGATTTCATAAATGGATCGACACACTTCGCAATGCGCTTCAACAACAAATTCGATCTCAATCTTCTGGTCGCCCTCGATCACTTGCTGCACCTGCGCAGCGTCAGCGGAGCAGCGACGCGCATGAACGTGACGCAGTCCGCGATGAGCAACGCCCTGCTTCGCCTGCGCAACTACTTCGATGACGAACTTCTGGTGAAGATCGGGCGCAAGATGGAGTTGACCCCCCGCGCCGAGGCGCTGAAGGATTCCATCAGGGACTTGCTGGTGCGGGTTGACTGGACGATTGCTTCAACGTCGGAATTCGATCCGGCTCAATCCGACCGCTGCTTCAAGATGCTCGCGTCCGACTACACCATGGCGACCCTGGTGCCTGCGCTGCTTGCGCGCTGCGAAGCGGCCGCTCCCGGCATTCGCTTCGACTTCCTCCAGCAGGTTCAGGCGCCCGAACGAGCCCTGGAGCGCGGTGACGTCGACCTGCTCATCATCCCGCGAGAATTCAGCTCAAAACTTCACCCTTCGGAGATCATCGTCGAGGAGGACTTTTGCGCCATCGCCTGGAGCAAGGGGAAGTTCGGAAAGGGAAAGCTCTCGCGGAGCGACTATACAAAGGCATCCCATGTGGTGATGCGACCGGCTATCGCGACTCAATCTCTGGAGACGCGCTACCTGGAACAAAGCGGAGTGACGCGCAACGAGGCGATCTCGACCTACGCCTTCACCGCCATTCCGCATCTGGTTGTCGGAACCAATCGCATCGCTACCTTGCACCGACGGCTCGCGATACTTGCGCAGCGAAGCCTCCCGATCCGCATCATCGAACTGCCGGTAGCGTTGCCCGTCATGCAGCAATGCGTTCAATGGCACCGCTACCGCTCGAATGACGCCGGCCTGATCTGGTTGCGCGACACCATGCGAGCGGCCGCTCTCGACCTGCGTTAACTCAATACGCCGAGAGCCGGCGCATTCGCGCCGGCTCTCTATCGATGCCCCCTCGGAACAAGGTCAGGTCCTCGGGCAATCACTCGGATCAGTGCTTGCCCGGTCCGGCACCCGGCGGCGGTGCAGGCATCCAGATCGGGAAAGCCACGTTGGCCCAAACGGTGTCGGCCTTGGTGCCGTTCTCCACGTAGAACGTGTGCTGGTAGTTCAGGTTGATTTGAACGGGACCTGCGTTGTAGGTGACTGAGGGGCCGAAATTCAGCGCCCGAAGACGGTTGCCATCCTGAATGCCTGCAGCATTGAAGGCCTTGATCCCGTTCACGGTGTCATCTGCATATTGCTGGATGTAACCGCCGACCATGCCCAATTTCCAGGGGCCGATGTTGTAGCCCGAGGTGAAGTCGACCGCCAAAGCGTCGCCACTCCTGTACTGCTGCAGCCCCCCCGTGAAGACGTTGACCGACTCCGTGTTAGTTCCGTTGAGCAGCAACCGTGGCGAGACCGCGAATTCGAACCCCTTGGGATCGGCGTAACGATACGCGAACACCGGCGAGATGGTGGTGTAGTTGGTGCCCACATTGAGGGGCTTGCTGGAGGAGTAGGTGCCGGTGTTCGGCATGATATCGAGCCCGAGCGTGACGCTCTGCAGCGGCGACAGCGCCCAGTTCAGGATGACTGGCGAGATCGTCAGGTTCGCAAACCCGTTGGCCTGGAACGTGCCCCCCGGGTTCGAATTGTCGATGTGCACGTAAGGGACAACAAGCTGAGAATAGACGTGGGCGCCGAAGAACTCGCCGGGATAGCTGGCGAGAAACCTGGCCGTTTCCGAGACTGCCGAAAGCTGGAATGGAATGGGCAGCTTGTTGCCGCTTCCATCATAGAGACCGTTCGCGCTCGTGTAGCTGGTCTGGCTGATCGCAAAGAGACCCGGGATCGGCGGAAACGCGCCGACGAAAACGCCTGGCGAACCGGCTGGGTAGTTGGTCACGCCGTTCTCTGCAGCCATTGCTCCATTGACCGTACCAACCAGGAGCATCGTTGCGGAAAGCTTCAGTACTCGCTTCATAATCCCCCCATGCGCGATCGTCCTCGCAAGCGAGGTCGCGGGCGTCATCCCCTAGTTCATTCATTCGTGCCGACGCGCCATCGACCGTCGGAATGGCGTCATATTCCCAAATTCCTGCCATTCGTAAAATTGATCGTTGTGATCCGAGGTATTTACTAGAATGATGTATTCGGAGGCGGATCCGACCTGATGGATTCAGCGACATGTCAATCGTCGTCCAAATTGGCTCTGACTCACTTTGATGCAGTCCGATGTCTGCGCTTTGATTGGGAGAATCAGCGCCTTGCAGCAAGCACTCGCCGCTACAGTCTGATGCCGCGAAGGTTTGTGGTAGAGCGCACGTCCGTCCGGCTGTGGCAGCGGGGGAGGCACTTTGGCGCCGCTTGTCGGGAAGAGGGGCGCCGTGGGTCTTGCTGGATTGATGCGGCTCGCAGATCTCGCGGAGATGCTTCGCGCGGTCGGTCTTGTGCCCGAATTCGCAGGTGCTCGTTATTAAGACGGAAGGAGCAACCGACTCGAACAATCCGGTTCTGTTTCTGCAGCAAGCTGTACCCGGCGACGGGTAAAACAGATTGTCCGTTTTGCTCGCTCTACTATCCTACTCTACGACGAGCGCGTAATCGAACTGCACCATCGGATCTACGTGCTGTATCGAATGGGATGAAGATACAGAAGCAAAGGAAAAGTGGCACAGCAATCTGGCCGTCCGACCACAAAAACGTCGCACGAGATCCGTTTTGTTCTCGGACAGCGGAGTCTATTGCTCCAGCTCACCAGAGACATTCAGACCTGCATGCGGTCCAGCGGTTTCCGGAGTCAAAAACATATTTGGAATCAACGAGGGCTGGCGGAGAGGGAGTCAGTCAACCCCCATTGAAAGATAAAGCATTTTCGACGTTCCTGGACCAAAACCCACTGTTTGAGCTACCTCCGGAAAATGGGATTCCGCCTTCGACAAAAGCCTGTCCCGTCCAATGGACCGTCATCGACAACCGTGCCACCAAGCTACTAGTGAAGGGCAAATTGCTGTCGCACCGCTCAGCCTGATCGCCGTTCAGTCGCGGAATCTGATGGTGGCTCATCCAGTTCTGGCCCAGCCCTTTAATTTCTGTCGGCGGTCGACGTCATGAAAGAGCCATAGCGCGGTTTCGCAAGGCAGCGCGGAGTAAGGAGGCAAGCTGTGGCGTGGTTGCCGGGGGCTTGCAACACCCCATTCTTGCGATCGAATAAATGCCTTGTTCCGGGATTGGGGTGCGTGGGCATCTGCCCTCCGAAGGCAAAGGTCACACGTTCGAATCGTGTCGGGAGCGCCATTTTTTTCTTTATTTTACGGCGCGATATCCACTCCCGTACTGAAACTCCAGCTCTGCCTCATTCGAGCGAGTAAGGAAATCCAAAATCTGGTGGAAAATCGTCGCCGAGGGCTGAGGTCTCGTTACTCCCCTACACAGGACCTCCAACCACCCAGTACCTAATAGGCTCCCACGGCCCACCCTAAATCGGAAACAACCTGACTTTCGGACCGCACCGGTTGCCATCTTCCAACTGCCGACGTCGTAATCCAATTTGTTTTCACAACTTGGAAGAACAGACGCTTCAGCACCTCTTCAAGTCCAGGCGGTGCGGAGCCGTCTTCTCGACCCGTTCGGCCCGAGCGAGTGCTCCAGCGTGTCAGACCGCACCGTGGCGCGGCTGCGGGGAGGAGGTCCGCTCCACCGAAGTGAACTAGTTCAACTTCATTTCAGTCACGGTCCCGCCGGAATCTAGTTCAACCGTGGACGGCATGTGGTTGGGTCAGGTGAACACGAGGAAAGCTGGCTGCGCTAAGGGCGAGGAAAGCCGCGCTGAAGAGAAAGCACGCGCGATAGCTGCCTGTCCAATCGCGGACTATCCCGTAAACCAGCGGTGAAAGAGCGACCCCGACGAGGAACGTCGCATAGACCGAACCGAAAGCCCGGCCGAACGATCCGCGATCGAAACAACGGGACGCGAGGTATGCGATCAGATCGAGCTCGGCGCCGAGCGACAAGGCGAGCAGGAGCGCCATCCAGGGAAGCAGAGTCGGACCTCCCGCCGCCAGCGCGACGAACCCGGCAGCGCTCGCGGTCATGAACGCCGAAGCGAGATGCGGGGCTGATAGGCGGTCGACGGCGAATCCGGTAAGCACGCGGCCCGCCAGGAGAGAAAGTCCCAGCGTGCTCGTGAGAGGCGCTGCCTCGGAGAGGCTCCGGCCGGCGTCCGTGAGCATGGGGACGAAGTGGATCACGACGCCGCCGGTTGCGAAGGCGACGCAGAACACCGGGAGCGAAAGTCGAATCAGACTGCGAACGTCCACTCGCGCAGGCTCTCTTGGCCCCAGCGGTGCCGGAAGGGGGGCAGCCGGTCCAGACCGCGGCAGCAACATCAGCATCAGTGGCAGGCAGAGCGACAGCGCCAAGCCGATTGCGCAATATCCGGCCCGCCATCCGAACTTCGCGATGATCGGCGCGAGTAGCACTGGCGCCAGGGACCCCGTGAGCCCGGTACCTACCAGGGCCAATCCCAACGCGGTTCCGCGTCGCCGGCTGAATCGATGGACGATGACGTGCGACAGAGTTACCGGGGCGCATCCCGCGCCGAGGATGGCCATGGCCCCCATGATGCTCCAATACATCGTGATCTCGGACCCCATCACCGAAAGCAAGAAGTGAGACGCGGACAACCCGAGCAGACCGGCTACGATCAACGTTCTCTCACCAAGCCTGTCTGCGAGACCGCCAATGATCGGCGAACTGAGGGCCAGACCCAAAGTTGCAATGGTGACCCCGAAGGAGATAGACGATCGGCTCCAGCCGAACGCATCGTGGAGAGGTCCGATGAAAAGCCCGCTCGTGTACGGCGGCAGCGTGTGAAGGCCCAGCGTGTGCCCGATCAGGGCTCCAAATATGAGGCGCCACCCCTTCCTGATTTCACGCTGATCCGGCTGTTCCGTCGATCCCGGCGACTCTTCGTTCATTCGGCTAGGTCGCATGGGTTTGCTAATGCAACAAGAATGACGACGGCGCAAATTGGATTTTTCGGTCACAAAGATAAGCGGGGCTAATAACTCGCCAGGAGGGTTGATCCCTCATTCACCGCGAGCGAGCAGAGACCGTCCGCGCTATCTGAAACGAACCCATTCCCCAACACACGCGCAACCCTTCAGGACGATTGATTGAAACGGCCATGGATTGACCGAAACGGACATGATCCTATGCGGATCAGTCGAAAAAGGGCATAACGGACGCATTAGGCAGTAATCTATTGGCGTTCAGGTTGTCTCGGTACCATGGATGAATTCGGCGCATACGGCCAACGCTTGGGCGACCGCTTCCGTCTGACGGAAGCGCGGTCCATCGTTACGCGGATCTTGAAGAAGGCTGAGCTCGCGGTGACCGAAATCCGCGGCGACGCGTCGAACGAACACAGGCTGAGCGAGCCGATCCCCAAGGAAGACGCCTACCTCATCGGCGTGCAGCTTCAAAATCATCCGGAGCATCAGTATTGGGAAGACGGCCGCCAGACGAAGGTGGTCGACCTGCGCGCCGGTGAGACGCTGCTCTATGACCTGAAGCGGAACCCGGTGGTTCTGCTCGACAAGCCGTTTCATTCGCTCCACTTCTATCTGTCCCGTGCGGCGTTACTTGAAATCGCAGACGAGGCCGAGGCACCCCCGATAGGCGAACTGAACTACTCACCGGGAATGGGAGTGGAAGATCCCACGATGGTCAGCCTTGCGCGTGCGATGCAAGCCGTGCTGGAGCGCCCAGAGCAAGTTTCCCGAGTCTTCGTCGATCACGTGAACATGGCGTTCGCGGCGCATGTTGCGCACGCATATGGAGGCATGGCTCGCCGCTCATTACCCTCCAGGGGCGGGCTCGCAAGCTGGCAGCAAACGCGGGCGAGGGAGATACTGGAGAGCAAACTCGACGGAAGCATAGCCCTGAAGGACCTTGCACGCGAATGCGGGCTTTCGGTCAGTCACTTCGCGCGCGCATTTCGGCATTCGACCGGCCTTTCGCCGCATCAGTGGCTGCTGGAACGTCGGATCGAGAAGGCCAAGGAACTTCTGAAACAAGGTGACATGCCGCTCTCGGACGTCGCGCTGACGAGCGGCTTTTCCGATCAAAGCCACTTCACCCGCGTGTTCGGAAGCAGGGTAGGCGTTCCCCCGGGAATCTGGAAACGGAATTTCGGGGCGGGATGACTGGGCTCGCGCAGTTTGTCACCGGCCATGCATTTTGGCGCGATCGGACAATTTGAAGCAGGTTCCTGCAATCGGATGCCGTGCTCCCCTTGGCAAGACGAAGCGCCGACGAGTTTTTCGATTGCAGAGAACCTCCCGCGGCCAAGGAACCAACTTGGAAGGGCTCGCGTGCTTGCTCAGATCACAGCTCCGGTCGTCGCTGTGTTGCTGTTAGCTACGAGCTCTGCTGCGGCCCAAGGCAACGATCGAGCACCGGACACCATGGCTTCGCGGCTGGAAGCTTGTTCTCCCTGCCATGGCGACAAGGGACAGGGCACTAGCGACGTCTACTTTCCGCGGCTCGCCGGCAAACCTGCCGGGTACCTCTACAACCAGCTGCTCGCCTTCAAGAATGGCCGGCGGAAATACCCGCCGATGAATTACCTTCTCGAATTTCTACCCGACCCGTACCTTCAGGACATCGCGGACTATTTCGGGGACCAACGGCCGCCGCTGCCCGCACAGCCGCCCAGCGAAGTCAGCAATGACGTGCTGCGCCATGGCGAGACGCTGGTCGCCCGCGGCGATGCATCGCGGCAGATCCCGGCTTGCGCGAGCTGTCACGGGCACTCGCTGACCGGAATGGAGCCGGGCATCCCGGGACTCCTCGGGCTACGCACCAGCTACCTGAGCGCGCAGCTCGGGGCCTGGCGCTATGGTACGCGCACTGCGAAGGCGCCCGACTGCATGCAGATGGTTGCCGCGCGCCTCACCGAGGCGGACGTCACGGCGTTGGCTGCCTGGCTCGCAGCGCGCCCTGCCCCGCTGAACGCGGCGCCGGCGCCCAAAGGCAGCTACGGACTGCCGTTTCCTTGCGGAAGCGAGCCGGATTGAGGAGCACGGACATGAGACTGCCGCTGCGGCCTCCATTGCTCCTTGTCGTTTCGCTATTGATCGGACCTGCTGTGCAAGCCGAGCAGCAAACCGTTCCAGCGGGCGACAACATCATCGTCCGCGGCGAATATCTGACACGGGCGGGCGACTGCGTCGCCTGCCACTCGGCGCCGGAAGGACGAATGTTTGCCGGCGGGCGCGCAATGCCGACGCCGTTCGGCACGCTGTACTCGTCCAACATCACGCCAGATCCGGAAACTGGCATCGGCAGATGGAGCGCGGACGATTTCTATCGGACGATGCACAACGGCCGCTTTCCCGACGGCGGTCTCATTTATCCGGCGATGCCGTTCGCGTCGTACACCAAGGTGACCCGGGGAGACACGGACGCAATCTTCGCGTACCTCAAGAGCATCCCCCCGGTGAAGCAGAAGAACAGGCCGCACGACCTGCGTTTTCCTTACGACAACCGCCAACTCATCCTCGGCTGGCGAACGCTGTTTTTCAACGAAGGCGAATACAAGGCCGACCCGGGAAAATCTGCCGAATGGAATCGCGGCGCCTATCTCGTCGAAGGACTCGGCCATTGCGGGATGTGCCATTCGCCCATCAACGCACTTGGCGGAACCTCGCAGTCCGAGGCGTTCAAGGGCGGCCTGATTCCGATGCAGAACTGGTACGCGCCTTCGCTTACCTCCAATCGGGAAGCCGGCCTCGGTGATTGGAGCATCAAGGATATCACCGATCTTCTGAAGACCGGCGTATCAGAGCGAGGCGTGGTGTACGGCCCCATGGCTGAGGTAGTGCACAACAGCCTGCAGTATCTGACCGACATCGATGTACACGCCATGGCCGTGTACTTGAAGGGAATCGCCGCGCCCTCGCCGCCCGCACCACCGACCTCTGCCCTGCCGACGGCCGAGAGCAGCCTTCTGATCAGCCTCGGCAAGACGGTCTACGATGCGCGTTGCGCGAGTTGCCACGGTGCTCAAGGTGAGGGCAAGCCGCCGCATTGGCCACCTCTTGCTGGTAATCAGTCCATCGAGATGGAATCCGCGGTCAATCCGATCCGCATGGTGCTGAATGGCGGCTACCCGCCCGGAACGGAAGGCAATCCTCGGCCCTACGGCATGCCGCCGTTCGCAGGACTGTTGTCCGATAACGAGGTTGCGGCTGTGGTGAGCTACATCCGCACCGCCTGGGGCAATCGCGGCACTCCCGTAAGCGCCCGTAAGGCCAACGAACTCCGTTCCGCTCCGCTCGACTGAGGCCGCGCATGATCAACTCGGATCTTCCAACGGAGGCAAGCCGGGACGAGCGTGTCGACCGCATCGTCGCTGGAGGGCCGCGCGGCGCGCTCGCGCTCGCCGGCATAGCCACCGCCTGCGTCATCGCCTTATGGCTCGCCTTCTATCTCTTCGTGTTCCTGCCGCGGGGGGCACTGCAATGACGGAAGGCCATCACGGCGCCGATGTCGCTGCAAGGGTCGAACGTCGTTGGGCTGCGGCTTCGGCTGCCATCATCGTGGTCCTCGCGTTGCTTGCGGCATTTGCCGGCGTCCACCAGGCAACCATGCCGCAGGCACGAGTCGAGACGACCGATCCCACGCGCCTGCACCTTTCCGGCGAGTTCGTCGAGTCCAATCTCGGCACGGCTGCCGAGCCGGACGGCAGCGTCATGGTGCGCGCCATCGGCCAGCAGTATTCCTTCACGCCATCCTGCATCCTGGTGCCGGCCCAGACCCCGGTCGTGCTGCGCGCTACCAGCGCCGACGTGGTTCACGGCATCCTGATCCAGGGCACCAACGTCAACACCATGCTGGTACCGGGCTACGTCTCGCAACAGTTCATGCGGTTCGAGAAGACGGGCGACTATCTGATGCCATGTCAGGAGTTCTGTAGCTTCGGCCACGAAGGAATGTGGGGAAAGGTCAAAGTGATCGACAGGGCGGAATTCAAATCACGTGCGAAGAACGGGGGGAGACTGAGCTGTGTTGGTGAATAGGAGGCTCATCCTCGCACACTTCTGGCTCGCGTTCGCGGTGTTTGGTCTCGCGCTCTTCCTCGGCGCATGGCAGATGTTGGTGCGCAGCCCGCTCTACACCTGGATCGGCAATCCGGAGTGGTACTACCGGTCGCTGACCGCGCACGGCACGGCGATGGCTTACGTTTTCCCAACGCTGGTCGCGATGGGCTTCGGCTACTCGATCACGGAGTCCGCGCTGGAGCAGCGCCTTGTCGGCGCGCGCTGGGCCTGGGCCGGCTTCTCGCTGATCGTCGTCGGCGCCGTTACGGCGATGGTCCCGGTCGCGCTTGGCCGAGCTTCGGTGCTCTACACGTTCTATCCGCCGCTGATCGGCAACGCGTTCTACTACGTCGGCGTCGTGCTCGTAGTGGTGGGATCCTGGATCTGGGTCGCGCTAATGTCGGTCAACCTGCGCGTTTGGAAGCGAGCCCATCCGGGCAAGCCGGTTCCGCTCGCGATGTTCGCGAACGTGGCCGGATCTTACCTGTGGGCCTGGACGTCGGTCGGCGCGGCGCTCGAACTGCTGTTGCAGATCATTCCCGTGGCGCTCGGTGTGAGGACCACGATCGATGCCGGCTTGGCGCGGGTTTTCTTCTCCTGGACCTTGCATGGCATTGTCTATTTCTGGCTGATGCCGACCTACATCGCGTACTACACCATCGTGCCGCGCGCGATCGGAGGGCGCGTTTATAGCGACGCGATGGCGCGGATCTCGTTCATCTTGTTCCTCGTTGTCGCCATGCCGATAGGCCTGCACCATACCTTCGCCGATCCGCAGGTCGGCGCCGGGTTCAAATTTATCCATTCCGCGTTCACCGCCCTCGTCGCGTTGCCGACCTTGCTGACGGTCTTCACGATCTGCGCCTCGGTCGAGATCGCGGGCAGGCTGAGGGGTGGCAGAGGCATGTTCGGCTGGATCGCCGCCCTACCCTGGAAAAACCCGATCATGCTCGCGACCGCGTTCTCGTTCGTCATGCTCGGCTTCGGCGGCGCGGGTGGGCTAATCAATATGAGCTACCAGCTCGACTCCTCCGTTCACAACACGCAATGGATCACCGGCCACTTCCACCTGATCTTCGGCGGCGCGATCGTCATCATGTACTTCGCGATCGCCTACGACCTCTGGCCGCACCTCACGGGCCGCGTACTGGCGGATCTTCTGTTGGCGCGCATCCAACTTTGGCTCTGGTTCGTCGGCATGATCGTAACGACGTTCCCGTGGCACTGGGTCGGCATCCTCGGGATGCCCCGCCGCATGGCATATTTCGATTTCAGCGATCCGGCGATCGCGCCTCAGGCGTTTTCAGTAACTTTATCGGCCATCGGTGCATTCGTTCTGCTGATTTCCGGGCTCCTATTCCTGTTCATCCTGGCGCGCGCACACGCGTCGCGCGCGACGGATGCGGGCGCGTACCGATTCAGCGTCGCCGTCCATCCGGTACGGTCGGTGCCCCTCGCGCTCAACGGCTACGCGATCTGGGTGGCGCTGATGATCGCGTTGACGATCACGAATTACGGCTATCCGATCGCTGCGCTCGTTGCCCGTCAGGACACCTCCGTGCCCGCGGTCTACGTGGGAGCGCAGTGATGAGCGCGCGCGAGCTCTTCACCTTCCGCAATCCGTATTTCTCCACCGGGATCGGCGTCACCGTGGGCCTGCTCGTCCTGTCCGTGCTCGGCGGCTTCATCTTGCTGCCCTATGCGCAGTCCGACCTGAAGTTCGCAGGGTTGTGGGACGCGATCTGTAGCACCGCCGGGCTGCCGCAGCGGTCCGCGCCGGCTACGGCACCCGCGCCTGCGCATCGGTTGTCGGAAGCCGTCCTCACGCCCACCATGCTGGCTTATCCGAGCCGGGAGTCGATCGGCCGTGGCGCCACCCTCGCACAGCGCTGCGCCATCTGCCATGGCCCGACCGGTATCAGTCGCGCGGACTCGCCCAATCTGGCCGGACAGTACGCGAGCGTGATCTACAAGGAACTGCTCGACTTCCGCTCCGGTGCTCGGACCAACGCGGTGATGTCGCCGTTCGCCGTCAATCTCTCGGATCAGGACGTAGCGGATGTCGCGGCCTACTTTGCCTATCTGCCCCGGCTGCCCGCCTACCACCCGGAGCGGCAGCTTCCGAAGCCGCGCATCGTAATCTACGGCGCGCCGTTGCGCGGGATTGCTCCTTGCGGCTCATGCCATGGCAGCCTGGACAACAAGGCCGGTAGTCCTTGGCTTGAGGGCCAATCGGAGGCCTATATGAAGGCGCAACTGCAAGCACTCGCGTCGGGCCAGCGCAGCAACGACATCAGCCAACAGATGCGCAACATCGCGCGTGCGATGACGCCGCAAGAGATCGGCGAGGCTGCAGCCTACTACGCTTCGCAGCCACCTGACGTCGTGAAAGCCACCGACTGAACGCCGACTGCTCGGATCGAGCCTCTCGCTTCCCGAATTAGCTGAACGATCCAAGGTTCGCGGGGCTGGCCCGGCTCAAGCGGATCTTCTCCGGCAGGCTAGCTAGTTGACGAAAACGGCTCAATGCTGCCGTCCGCAGGTGTGGCGGCCGGGCGAGTGCTGCCGTCGGGGACTTGCGTCCGAATCGCGCAAATCGACGCACTAATATTCAATCTTGCGAGGCCCGCAGCCGCTACGACGTCGGTACCCCACCTCGCGTAAGGATGTCGGATGACACAACGTCTTGACTACGAACACGTCGCACCCGCGGGCATGAAGGCGCTCGGCGGGGTTTATGTATACGTTGCGAAATCCGAGCTGCCGGAAGGATTGATCGACCTGATCTATCTCCGGGTCTCTCAGATCAACGGCTGCGCATATTGCGTGGATATCCACACCCGCGACCTCACGAAGAAGGGCCTACCTTTCTCAAAGATCGCTCTCGTTCCGGTCTGGCGGGAGACGGGGAGCACCTTCTCCCAGCAGGAACGCGCCGCCCTTCAGTGGGCGGAGACCCTGACGCTTGTGTCGCAGACGCACGCTCCCGAAGACGCGTACCGGTCGGTAGCCGAGCACTTCGGCGAGAAGGAGGTCGTCGATCTGACGATCGCCATCGGCCTTATGAACACTTTCAACCGCATCGCGATCGGGTTCGGCCGCGGCCCTGAAGTGCACGCTTGACTGCCTGCCTCGTCGATCCGTGTGCCTCAACAATGAAGGAACATTGAAATGAAGAAGCCGAATACCGTAGTACTGATCCATGGTCTCTGGATGACCCCGCGCTGCTGGGACCCTTTCGCTCAGTATTTGCAAAGGACCGGCTACAAGGTTCATCGACCAGCCTGGCCTCGTCTGCATGGCGACCCCGAAAACATGCGCAAGAGTCCAGAAGCGCTTGCAGGCCTGGGCGTTCTCGAGATCGCGGATCACTACGAGAAGTTCGTCCGTTCGCTTCCGGAGCCGCCGATCCTGATCGGACACTCGTTCGGAGGTCTTATTGTCGAAATCCTGCTCGATCGCTGCTTGGGTGTTGCCGGCGTAGCCATCGATGCGACCGCCCCCAAGGGAGTCTATCGCCTGCCTTTCGCTCAACTGCGGGCCGCAAGTCCGGTTCTGTCGAATCCGTTCAATTACCGCCGTACCGTCATGCTCACGCTCGATCAGTTTCGGTATGCCTTTGCCAACACGATGTCAGAAGCGGCGGCGCGCCAGGCGTATGACCGTGATGCCATTCCGGGACCTGGGCGTCCGCTCTTCCAGGCGGCATTCGCTAACTTCTTGCCGAACGCTGCGACGAAGGTCGACTACCGCAACGGAAAACGGGTGCCGCTGCTCCTGATAGGCGGCGCTCAGGACCACACCGTTCCCGCATCTGTGTGCAGGAGCGCCTTCCGCAGGTACAGAAGTGCCCGCGCCGTGACTGAGTACAAGGAATTCCCGGACCGTTGCCACCTGCTGATAACGCAGGACGGCTGGGAGGAGGTCGCGGACTACGCCATCACCTGGGCGATGACGAACTTCCAGCACTGGAGCCCACAAGCGGTCGTGGCAGCCTGATTAGAGAGAGGCGCGTCCGTTTCGCAAGCTGCCCGTCTCGATCGCGATTGCTGCTCCCTCCCCCAGAGCACGACCGATCGGGCAGCCGATGGGCTCCGCGTCGCCACCCCAACGCGCAGAAGCCCGTCAGGCTGGCCGGTAGCGAGAGCTACCGGCCTTTTTTCGTCGATCGAGAGAGAGCGAGAGAGAAAGAGAGAGTTCGCTGTGCGTGGATCGGGAGCTTGATCCCGTCGATGTCGTGGCCAGTTGTTCATCGCTTCAGGATCCCGACCGCGGCGACGATCGTTCATTCTGCTGCCGAGCGACCACGGGCGGTCTCAACGCGCCCAACAATATGGCTGAAAACGATAAGGCCAGTCGTTTCCTGAAATCAATTCTGAACGACACGCAGCAATGTTGGAGCGTTCGCAGGGAGGATTGACATGAACGAGCAAATCGGAAGCGAATACGACTTCGCGATTGGAGACTTGGCTGGCCTGTGTCAGATCGGAAAAATCGGAGCCATCGGCGCGATGGCCGCGGGTATCGCCCACGACTTCAACAATCTCCTAAGCCCGATCGTGATGCTGATGGCCGAGGTGCAGCGGGACGTAGCCGCACGGTCGCCGGAGCAGTCGCGCCGTATCGATCGCGCTTTGTCATGTGCAGAGCGCGCGCAAGGGCTCGTTCAGCGCATCCTGGCATTCACTCGCTCGGCTCCCCCGGATCGTAGGCTAGTCGACACGGCCGAACTCGTCGTCGGCATGAGCGATATCTTTGCGAGCGCCTTGCCCTCCGGAATCATTGTTGAGTTCGACGTCGGTCCACGATTGCCAGCGATCGAGGCGGACCGCAACCAGCTCGAAATGGCGCTTCTCAACCTCGTCATCAACGCTCGCGATGCGATGCCCGATGGAGGCAAGATTGCTATCGCGGCGGCCGCGGAGATGTTCGTTCCGGCCGATGTCCCGCTGAACGAGCCCGCCCGCATGTTGCGGATTTCGGTTAGCGATTCTGGCGTCGGTATGGACGACACGACTCTGCGGCGAGCCATCGAACCATTCTTTTCGACGAAGGTGCCCGGGCGCGGATCCGGTCTCGGATTGCCCATCGTGCGGGCGATCGTCAAGCAGTCGGGTGGTCACTTCTCTATTCAGAGCAAGCCAGGCTGCGGAACAACCGTCGATATGTGGCTCCCCGTGGCGGAAGGAGGAAGGATCGGTGTCGCGGCTTGACGGCGGAGCGCCGTTCGATCTGGCTAACCCGCCGGGTGGGAGCAGTGTTGCCGAACGAATGGCGTTACGCGTTGTGCGTCGAGGGCGACTGGAGACGATTCGCGCCTGCTTCGTGTCTTCGCCATGCTCCTGGGCTTGTTCCCACAAGCTGACCGAAGCTGCGAGTGAAATGGCTTTGATCGCTGAATCCACATGACGTCGCGATCTCGGAGATTTGTAGATCGAAATCACCGAGCAAATGCTTGGCCCGTTCGATACGTCGCATCAGGAGCCATTTGTGCGGAGGCATTCCAGTGCTTTGTCTGAAGGCACGGGTCAGATGGCGCGTGGAGAGCTGACACTCCCGCGCGAGATCTTCGAGCGACAGGCCCCCGTCCAGATTGGCATCCAGGAGCTCCTTGATACGCCGTTCCTGCCACGGTGCGATTCCTCCTCGCCGCAATCGGCGGCGCCCGACCACCGCGCCGGCATAGCGCCTGGCGACGTGCGCAGCCGCGGCACGGCTCATGTGATCGATGAACAGCGGACTTGCTTCGTTGGGCCGAAGAAATGACGGCAACAGGGCCGCGGCCAAGCTGGCGAGCGTCGGGTCGGAAAGGACCTCCGCCGAGCAGATCTGCAGTCCGTCGATGGGTCGGCCATCCTCCTCCGTGGCCACGGCATTGAGGCATTCGAATGGGACGTAAAACTGGACCGCGTCGACCGGGCTCTTGAGCCGCAAGCGGGCTCCATCTCGCATATCGAGGAACGAAAAACTGCCTCCGGGCACGGACGAGCCTTGCGGCGCCGAGCCATTGACGATCATCTCGCGTTCGAAGGCGCCGCCGACCGAGAGAGTGAAGACCACAGCGTCCTCGGAAGGCACGCGCGAACTTTCGGATGCGACATCGAGCAGCCGGATGCGCGTCAGACCTATCGGAAGCCTGCCGGCTATCGGGGTGAGGAACGCATGCGCGGTGTCGGCGCGCCGGCCTTGCGCGGTTCTGGCTCCATAGTAACCCCCGCTGTTCACCGTCCGCTCCTTTGCCGATCGAGGCCGCATAGGCCTCCATTCTAGACGAAAGCTGGGGGCCCGGCTGCGGAAAAGGCGAGCATTCGCCCCCGCGTATAGTTCGATCGGAGGCAGGGGGGCCGTGTTTTGTCCGGTTTCTACAAGGGCGATCGGTTTCGACAATTAGCGGTCGGCTCTTGGCCCTACGTTTGGTTGAAAAGCCCCCAGGAAAGTGCTGCAGATTCAATGACTAGTGCCGCGAATAGGACGATCTCACGAGCCGATTACGGTCAACAGCTTGCAAGCGCCCTTCACGTCGGAAGGGCGCCGAACTTTGTCTCGCACAGGGCGATCGACAAGGGCGATATCGCCGTCAGCGAAATCAGGCGCGACGTGGCCGAACATCAATATACCTCGCCCGTGCCACACGACGAGGCCTTCCTGATCACGCTCAACATCCGGAAATGGGCCAAGCGGATCTTGTGGATCGACGACAAGCCGGTCCGGGCACAGCCTTTGGCTGCCGGCACCACCAACATCTTCGACCTTCGGCGGAAATATATCGGCTACGGGGTGTCGCCGTTCCACATGCTTGCCTTCTACCTGCCGCATGCGGTTCTCGACGCCGTCGCGGACCTGGATGAGAGTCCCCGGGTTGATCATCTACGACACGATCCCCGCGGTGGTATCGACGATATCGTCGTCCGCGAACTCGGGCTCTCGCTTCGCCCCGCATTCGAACGACCGGACGAAGCTAATCTGCTGTTCGTGGACCACGTAACGTCCGCGGTCGCAGCACACGTCGTGCATAGGTACGGGGCTGATGGACGTCGGAGAACGTTTGAGAGCGAGTTGACGCCGGGTCAGGTCGCCCGGGCGCAAGAACTCATCAGGGCTGACTTGAACGGCAACATCACCTTGACGCGTCTCGCCAGCGAATGCGGGTTGTCGCTAACCGGCTTTCGAAGGGCGTTTGCTAATACGGTAGGGATGCCCCCACACAGATGGTTGCTTAAACGCCGAATGGAGCGTGCGATGGATCTGGTCCGGCATTCCGCCTTGGCGCTTTCGGACGTCGCTCTCGACTGTGGTTTTCAGAGCGAGCGGCATATGACAAGGGTGTTTGTCCAGCTAGTCGGCCTCACTCCGGAGGCGTGGCGAGCGACGGTGGTCTCTTGATGTTTCGCCGAGCTGATTGCTGGTGGCTCCCGCGCAGATCGTAGCTGCAATCCGAGAGCGGAGGTCTCGATCAACTACAAGACGATGAGCTCGGCAGACTTCGTCGACGGAGCTCGTCGACTGTGCGAGCTATACCGCAAGATAGACCATGTCGATCAACGTTTTCGGCAAAACCCGACTGGCCAACGTATCCATCGACAGTCCCTAGTGCCTTGGCGTCGCCGGGCCTCCTCTCCTACTTGTCGGGCGTGGTCAGAGGACCATCGGTGGTGTCGACCACGAACACGGCGAGAAGGCTGGCCGGAAGTGTCCGGCTGGCATTCTCACTGATGCCATGCGCGGAGCCTGGATCTTCGTAAAAGCTTTCGCCCGTCCGATACACGCGAACAGATTCGTTGCCGACCTGACTGCGGATTTCGCCCGACAGCACGTAGGCGAAGATGAACGCCGATGGCGCGTGGTGATGTGGCACGGACTTGCCACCTGCCGCATAGTCGAGGCGTACCGCCACCAGCTTCTTGCCGGGAACATTCGCGAGCGCCCGCTCGAATATCGGCGTCACCTTCTCGCCAGCGCTGTGGCTGGTCTCCATTAACCCACCTAGCATCAACGCCGCGGGAAGTAACAGAACCAGACCGATACCAATGGAACTCTTCCGCGTCATCTTAGTGACCTTCCACTGCGAAAAGGATCTTCGCGAAATCTCCCGCGGAGTTCTTGCGCTGCCAGTCGCGCTGCAGCTCGCAGATCAACTGGACCCAACTCACCGGTTTTGCACCCGCTTGGATCATGCGGTGCAGCGCTAGTTTGTGAGCCTCAGACGAAGTACCCCCGACGGCGTCGATGATCGGATAGACTTCGTAGTTTTCCTTGATAGCGTCCAATACGGGGAAACAGAGGCAGACCTCGGTCCACAATGCGCAGACAAGTAGCTTCTTGCGACCGGTAGCCTTGACGGCGGCATGGAAGTCCTCGTCCTCCCAAGCATTGACGGTGGTACGGTCAATCGGCTCACCCGGCAGGATGTCCGTGACTTGAGTGATCATCGGCTGATTGATGCCGGTCTTGACATTTACGGTGGAGAGCACGACTGGAAGCTTGTAGAGTTTCGCGATGCGAGCGACAGCGGCGATGTTGTTGACCAACTCACGACGATCGCGCGATGCGACCGACGTGACCTGGATGGGTTGATAGTCAATGACCAGCAGGGCGCAGTTCTGTGGCGTAAGCAAATGATCATTGACCGGATCACGCGGCGTCAAAGGGGAAGTCATCGCATCTCTCCTACTTTACGTAGACAGTGTCACTGGGGCCATAGCCGGTGATAGCGACGACCGCACCCTCCGGCCCGGTGCGTGCAAAGTGCGGCTGGTCGCCCGGCTCCGTGTAGAAGCTCCCCGGCGGGAGGACCTTCAGACCGATCTCTTCGTTCTTCAGGCCATAGGCGAAGTACCAAAGGCCCGAGATGACTATGGCGGTACGGGTATCGCGATGCGTATGGGCCTGGATGACGGTATTTGGCGCGACCTTCAGTTCGATCGTGTAGAGGCCGGGCTTTGACGGATCACCGAATAGCACCGTGGTTATGACGGTCGGCAACTCCGACGTGCCGGTGCCCGCCGTCTTGGTGGGCACTTTGGCTACTTCTGCCGGTGTCAACCGCATTTCCAGAGCATCATTGTCCGCCACCGCGGGAGGAACGATGCAGAGGACCGCGGCCGCGTTCGCCAAGGCAAACAGGCAGAATTTGAGCACGCCGGACCTCACTACTTTTCGAGGAAGGCAACGATGGCGCGGATAGCCTGCTGGGGTTGCTCTTCCATTATCCAATGACCGGAATTCTCGATGACGGCGCCTTCGACGTTGCTCGCGACATAGCCGAATTCGGTCTTCATCGAGGCGCCGTAGGAATGGTCCCCGCCGATCGCGAGAACAGGCAGGGTCAGCTTGCCGATCTTGGCGAAGAGCGCCTTGTTGTCTTCGCCGTCCTGGTTGAACGCAGCGAACTGGCCGCTGAAAGCGTCGTGGATCGCACCCGTGCGGGCATAGAGCTCGGCGTAATGCCTACGCGTCTGCTCATCGACCGCCGCCGGGTTTGCCGAGAGATCGTTATAGAAACGGTCGAGCAGGATGCGCTCGCGGCCCGCGACCAACCGCTCGACGTCAGGGCCGCGGAAGTTAAAGTGCCAGACCTTTGGGTTCGTCAGTTGCGCGTACCACATTCCAAGCCCGGGAAGCGGGGCGTCCATCACAACCCACTTTGAGACGCGATCGGAATATTGCGCCGCCAAGGCGTAACCGACCATGTTGCCGATATCGTGGGTGACAAGGTCGACCTTGTGCACCTTCAGCTGGTCGAGGATTGCTGCGATATCGCGGGCCTGGGCAACCTTTTCGTAACCGCTCTCCGGATGTGAGGACAGCCCCATTCCACGAAGATCGGGGATGATCACCCTGTGATCTTTGACCAGGATTTCGGCCAGCGGCTCCCACATGTCGCCGGTGTCCCCGAAGCCGTGCAACAGCAGGACAGCTGGCCCATCACCGCCGACCCGCACATATTGAGTGCCGCCGCTGACAGGCATCTGTTGAGCATGAAAGCTCCCTGGAAACGCTTTGACTTCGGCGGCGGCCGGTGAGGCGAACGCCAGGCTCACGATTGGCAGAGCCCGCAGTAGTGCAGAGACGATTGCGGCCAAATATCTCGGCTGGCGCGAATGTGTCACCGCAAGCTCCTTCAAGTTGATGGGACTTTGGTACCGGCTTTCGCGCCGCGACGCTTTGCAAATCGAACTGCGTTTTTTCAAAAGGAGACGCGAAATGACCAAGCCGGCTTGGACGGCTTTGCGTGTTTTGGCGCAAACGTGAAATCGCCGACGGGTTCGTAAAAGGCTTCCGACCGACGCGGCGGTAGTATGCGCACTCGCTCAGGGCGAAGCGAAAGATAGCGAGGATCTGAATGAGAGAGTCCACCACTCGGACAAACGGTCCGAAAGAGATCAGTTGGCCAGAGAAGAGCGAGGCCATGCGCGGCATTTCGACAACACTCAATTCTGCGTTGGCCGATATGTTTACGCTTCCTTTTAAGACGAAGAATTTCCACTGGCACATCACTGGCTCACATTTTCGAGACTACCATCTGCTCCTGGATGAGCAAGCTGACCAGATATTTGCCGCAACCGATGCCGTGGCCGAACGTGTGCGCAAAATCGGCGGAACGACGATCCGTTCTGTCGCCCATATCGCAAGCCTAGCGAGACTGAGGGATAGCAATCAGGATAACGTGACGCCGATTGAAATGCTGAGCGACTTGCGTCGCGATAATGAGCGCCTCACGGAGTATCTGCGAGAGGCGCATTTTGTGTGCACCGATCATGGGGACGTCGCGAGCGCCAGCCTTCTCGAAACGCTGATCGATGACTCGGAAAAACGAACTTGGTTCTTGGCCGAAACGACGCGTGAGACTGATGGTGCCAACTAGCCTTGCCGCCAGAATGTTGAACACACCAACCTAACCGACAAGAAGGAGCTACATTCAGTGACGCAGGTACCGCCGGAGCCACTCGTTCCAAAAAACACGCTGATTACTGCAACTCCCGAGGAGGGAAGGGCCTTAGCTATCACCCTCGCCCGCCACTCCATCCACGCAATTCAATCGGAGGTGGAGGTGCTAAAGAGCGGTCGGGCGCAATATGCGCACGATCCTTATGGGCTGATCGCAGCAGGTCACGTGGTGGCGGTGGAATTCGCAACGATTGCCGCAGCGAACAACTACTGGAAGTAACTGATGAGGCAGATCCAAGAGGCGCCCGGACGAAACGAGCATAAGCGGACATTGCTCCCGGCGGATATTACGGCCGTCGGCCGAAGAACGAATCGTTGAGCAGTCCAAGCATGCTTGGCTGCGCGCGAGACCATCGAGATCGCCGATCTTGCCGGCGAGCGCTATGTGCAGCGGTCTTTCTGCGAGTTCAACGACATGGTCGACCGCGTGTTCGACGACCGCGGGATCGATTGCGAGACAGTCTATCGCAGCGACCGCGACGATTGGGTGCTCGCGATGATCGCCAGCGGCTTCGGCTTCGGATTTTTTCCGAGATATTCGATTTCAAATGCGGCGGTGGTGGCGCGCCCCCTGGTCAATCCGGAGTTCTGGCGCGAGGTCAGCCTCACCACCGTCAAGGGCCGCCCCGACTCGCGCGCGGTCGGCGCGCTGGTGCATGAAGCCATGAGATCGGCGTGGCTCGACGAGGATGCGCTAGCGGTCAGGAACCATCCGCCGGCTTCCGAAGAGCCGGACCAAGCGTAACAATCGCCGACGTCCCGCGTACAGACAACATGCGATAGCCTGTTCGACCTTGCGCGCCTCGCATTGCGGTAAGCGCTGGTTCACATCCACTTGATCAGACGATTGGCGACGGAGGGCCCTTCCGAGCGATCGGCTACATCCGGGCCAAAGGACGTGCTTTATGGAAATGCACCAGATCCGATATTTCCTGGCCGTCTGCTCCGAGCGCAATTTCACGCGCGCTGCAAAACTCTGCCACATCTCCCAGCCGTCGCTGACGCGCGCCATCAAGCTCCTCGAAGCAGAACTCGGCGGCTTGCTGTTCCGGCGCGAACATCCGCATTCGCATCTGACCGAGCTCGGAGAAATCGTCCGGCCCCATCTGCAGCAAGTCTGGGAACAGAGCTATGCGGCCATCACGCAGGCACACGAGTTCACCGCCGTCGGCCGCTCAAGGCTCAAGATCGGTATCATGTGCACGATCGCGCCGGCGCTATTGACCGATTTGCTGATGCGCATGCGAATACGGCACAAAGCGATTGAAGTGGAGATTGTCGAAGGCTCAGCTCGCGACCTGGAGGAACAGCTCGTCGGCGGTCACATCGCCGCCGCCATCTATGACGGGCCGGACAAGACGGACTCTCGCGTCGACCGGATTCCGCTATTTCGTGAACGCATGATGATCGCGATGCCGTGCGATCACCTGCTGGCTGGCCAACCATCGATCCGCTTCGCTGATCTTGCGGGAGTCCCCCAGATTCGGCGCTCCCGATGCGAATACAATGAACTGGTCGCGCGGCTCTTCCGGCAGCATCGGATCGACTGCGAAACCGCATTCGACAGTCCGCGCGACAATTGGGCGCTGGCGTTGATCGCACGCGGCCTCGGCTTCGCGCTGATGCCGCAACACAGTATCGACCATCCCGGTGTGCTGTCACGACCGCTTGTTGAACCAACGCTGTGGCGGGAGGCGAGCCTGTTTACATGCAGGGAACGGGCGAACGGCGACGGCCTCGACGCGCTCGTGCAGGAAGCGGCAGGAATGACGGCAGCATCGGCGGCAGTACCGCACGCCGGCGATAGCCTCGCGGATGATGCACGCTAGTGGTAGCCGATATCTCGAGAAGCGAACGTCGCGGCCGATCACTCCGCCGCCTGCGGCATCAGCTCCATATGCTCGTGAAACACGATGCCAGAGAGCGGATCGAACTCGCCGACCCAGGGCGCGCGCGACAGCACCGACCTCGTATGCGCATAGCCGGCGTCCCAGCGCTGCTTGATGCCATCCGGGCTGAAGTCGATGTCCTTGGTATGGGTTTCGCGATCGAGCTGCGGCGCGAGCAGGCGCACCACATGCATCCGGGTCTGGCAGCCATAGCTCGCCAATTCGCGCGCCGCAGCGCTACCGCGCTCGGCCTCGGGCAGGTGCGTGACAAGCTGGTTGATGACGTGACGCAGCCGATGGATCTGCTGCTGCCGTACGATCTGGCTGGCGATCCGGCTGGAATACTGCACATCCTTCTGCCGGTTGAACACCTCCGCCATCGTGGTCGGCTCCGAGCCCGCCGGATTCCACAGGTGGACGGAGAAGATCAGCGAGTTCTTGCGCGGATTGTCGTCGAACACCGCTTCCGTCGGCGTATTCGATAAGATGCCGCCGTCCCAGTAAAGCTCGCCCTCGATGCGCACCGCCGGAAAGGCCGGCGGCAGCGCGCCGGACGCCATCACATGCTTCACACTGATCGCGCCCTCGCGGCTGTCGAAATAGCGCATCTGGCTGGTGCGCACATGGGCGGCGCCGACGGTAAGTCGCGGCTTGCAGCGATTGACGAGATCAAAATCGACCAGCTCTTCGAGCGTCTTTTGCAGCGGCGTGGTCGTGTAATAGCCGGCCCGCTCGGGCCCAAGCACATAGGCATCGCCGGCATGGGCGAGCGGATTGGGCCTGAAGAAGCCGGCAACGCCGTGGGTGATCGTCGACCAGTAGGACAGTTTCTCGTTGAACCCGGGAAACACGCTACCGAAATTCCAGGCCGGGTTCTGCTCCATCCGTTTCCAGAATTCCTGCAAGCGCGAGAGCCGGGCTTGAGGCTCATTGCCGGCGATCAGGCTCGCATTGATCGCCCCGATCGAGGTGCCGATGATCCAGTCCGGCTCGATGCCGGCTTCGTGCAGCGCCTGATAGACGCCGGCCTGATAGGAGCCGAGTGCACCCCCGCCCTGAAGCACCAGCACGACCTGGCCAGGCAGATCGTTCACCTTCGCACCACGTCCACCGATATCCTGCATCCTGCTCATGTTTCGTTCCCCAAAGGACCTGCTATCCGTCTTCTTCGTGATATCTTGCGCTTTGTTACGCCGACCTATGTCAATGCGCGGTCCAGCCGCCATCGACCGGCAACGCGACACCGGTAATCGAGGCTGCGGCGTCTGTTGACAGGAACACGGTCAACGCACCGAGTTCTGCTACTGTCGCAAAGCGCTTGTTGGGTTGCTGCGCGAGGAGCACGTCGCGAATCACCTGGTCGCGCGAAATGCCATGCGCCTTGGCCTGACTGTCGATCTGTGCTTCCACCAACGGCGTATAGACATATCCGGGGCAGATCGCGTTGCAGGTAATACCCTCTTCTGCCGTCTCCAGTGCCGTCACCTTGGTTAGGCCAACCATACCGTGCTTGGCCGCGACATAGGCCGCCTTGAAGGGCGATGCGACAAGTCCGTGGGCGGAGGCGATATTGATGATCCGACCAAAGCCATTCTGACGCATCGCGGGAAGCGCAAGGCGCGTTGTGTGGAATGCCGATGACAGGTCGATGGCCAGGATCTGGTCCCATTTCTCAACCGGAAACTGGTCAAGCGGCGCGACATGCTGAATGCCGGCATTGTTAACGAGGATATCGAGCCGGCCGAACTGTGCGACGGTTGCAGCGATCATCTCGGCAATCGACTCCGGTCGCGTCATGTCGGCTGGTGAAAAGCTCGCCTTGACGCCAAACTCGGCGGCAATCTGTTCCCGTGTCCTGCCGATCTCGGCCGCGCTGCCGAGACCGTTCAGCACTACGTCAGCACCTGCTGCCGCAAGCGCCCGCACAATGCCAAGGCCGATACCGCTGGTCGAGCCCGTGACCAGCGCGACCTTGCCGTCGAGCGCCCGTTGGGCGCTAGACGTCTGCGGTTTGACAGGAATATTCATGGTCCAAACCCTCCATTGATGGCGATCAGCCTCTGACCGAACTCGCGCCATTCGCAAACTCTGAAGGATTGTCGAATTGTATGGAAATGCCTGTTGGCTTCCGAAACCATACGCTCCTGCTATTGCGCACGGGATGTCATTCCCGGGCTTGATCGGCTAGGATTGCGGTCGATCTTGCCGGGGAGCCAATCCATGGAGATGCACCAGGTCCGCTACTTTCTCGCGGTGGCGCAGCTTTTGAATTTCACCCGCGCCGCCGGGGAATGCAATGTGACGCAACCTTCCTTGACGCGCGCGATCAAGCAGCTCGAAGCCGAGCTCGGCGGCGACCTGTTCCGGCGCGAACGGCCGACGCAAATGACCGAGCTCGGCCAGCGCATGCATCCGCTGCTCAAGCAGTGTTATGAGGCAGCCATCGGCGCGCGGTCGCTCGCCTCCTCCTTCAAGAGCGGCGAGATCGGTGCACTCCGGATCGCGCTGACCCACTCCGTCGATCTCTCGCTGCTTATTCCGTTTCTCAATGAGGTCAAACGACAGTTCAACCGGCTGGAGTTCAAGTTTCTGCGCGGCAACAGCCACGAGGTCGCCGAGATGCTGAAGAAAGGTGAGGCGGAGCTCGGCATTGCCGCGGAAATCGGTCAGGAGTGGGACCGGCTCGACACCTGGCCGCTCTTTACCGAGGATTTCCGGCTCGTCGTCAGCAGGCAGCACCGGCTGTCGGAACGCGACAGCGTCGAACTCGAGGATCTGCGCGCAGAGCAATTGTTGTCGCGAAATTATTGCGAGCATGCGGAGCGTCTCGACGCCTCGCTACGCGAGCACGGCCTCAACGTCGATCGGGGCCATGAGGTATCCAGCGAGCGCGACTTGATCGAGCTAGTGGAGGCCGACATCGGTGTGGCCATCATTCCCGACAGCTCGCCTGTTCCGCAGACCTTGAAACGCACGGCGGTCGATGGACTCGACGCTCGCCGCACGGTCCATCTCTATGGAGTTGCCGGGCGCGAGCGCACCGCGGTTGGCTCCGCGGTCATGCGTATGCTGCGCGGCGCCGACTGGCGACCGAGCAAGAGGGACAATGGCAGGTAGCGGCGGCCATTCCCTCCGAAGCGGGTTCTAATTTGCCGGCTCTTCCCGGGTCAGACGTATTGATAGCGACCTGATCGCGGGTGCCGCCACCAGCACGAGCGGCAACATCGTCATCCATGAAATCAGCCAAGACAACAGCCAGTTCTGGATGAAACCTCCGCTTCCTATGAACGGAAAACTGGCTATTGCGGCCGCGATCGCGCATGTCAATCCGGATTGGATGACCCCAAAAACAAAGTGACTATAGCGGCGCGGAATGGCGAGCATCTGATTGCCTCCGGAGTTGCAGGAAAGCAAACGTTGTGCCATGACCCGCCTCCTCGATACCCAAGCAAAATCGAATGTTTGAGCGCTCGCGGTGGGCCAGTCCGCGGGGGCTGCTGTCGCTTTAGGACACCATCTTCAGAGCGGCGATCAGATCGTCGATCGCCATGCGCTTGCGGAAATCGGGATCGACGAAACGCGCCTTCACAATCCCGTCGCGGCCGACCACGAAGGTTGCGGGGATCGGCAGCACCCAGCCGTCATTGCCGTGAAAGCTCGCCATATCCTGATACGACAGCAGCTTTTGGATCTCGGCTCCGAGCCAGATCGCCAGATTGAGCGACAGGGCATAGCCATTGTCGAGGTCGGTCAGGACAGGAAATGACGCACCGGAGTCCGTCTTGAATTTGCCGGCAAAGGCTTGTGTCTCCGGCATGATCGCAACGACCTGGCCACCCACAGCCTTGATCCGGTCCATCGCCTCGATCACGGCGCGGACGTTCAACCGGCAGTAGGGGCACCAATGACCGCGGAAAAACATCACCGCGACCGGACCGTCCGCCAACAGCGAAGGCAGGCCGACAAGCCGGCCGGTCTCGTCCGGCAGCATGAACGGCGGCATCACCTCGCCCGGACGCGGCGCGTTCTCGCCGCCACCGTTTTCGTGGATGCGCTCGGCCAGCCGATCGACCGCCTCGCTATAGGCCGGAAATATCTCGCGCCCCGCTGCGGCATATGCCTCAAGCTGCTCACCGAGCGTGCCTTCCATGTCGCGGCAGCGCTGGAAGGCTTGCCTGAGGCGTTCGGCATCGGCGGGTGATAGCGCGTTCATGGCTTGGCTCCGGCGTCAGCATCGATGTTATTTGCGCCGGATAGCCCTCCACAAGGGGTAACCACCGACGACTTGCGGATCAGAAGACGGATCGCAAACCGTTGGAAATGCCGTTGCCCAATGGGTTCGATAGCCACCGCCTATCAAGGCCGCCATAGCGGACAGCTATCAACTTCAGAGCAAGCCGGCATTTCGCATTTCATCTGGGGGCGGCGATCCTGGCGCCGACGAATTCCATGCGACCAGACAGGAGAACCCGATGTCCCACTACAAGCTATTGCGTCTTGCGAAGTTCCGCGCCTTTCTGCTGCTGATCACCCTGTGGGCGTCGGCCGCCCCGATCGACGCGCGGGTCGAAACGGATAACGGCATCGTTCGGGTGAAGAGCGCCGTCTCGATGACGGAAGCCATCACCCGCATCAAGGCGGATATCGCGAGCAAGGGCATCAAGTTCTTCACAGAAATCGATCAATCGAAGCTCGCGGCCGATGCCGGGATCCAGCTGCGTCCCTCGACCCTGCTCGTCTTCGGAAATCCCCCGCTTGGCACGCAGTTCATCACCTCGAACCCGAATGCCGGGCTCGACTGGCCGGTTCGCCTGCTCCTGACGCAGGACGACAATGGCGACGTCTGGGCGGTCTGGACCGATTTCGAATGGATCGCGCGCCGCCACAACATCAGGGATCGCGCAGCCCAGTTCAAGATGGCGACCAAGGTCGTCCAATCGATCACCTCGACCATCACCACCAGGTAACGGAGCGCGAAGTTCTGGCGTAAGACCACAAGGCGGGACTTTCGTGCCGATCGCCCGGAAAAGCGAGGCTAATTCGATGACAGCAGAACAGTTCGACGTGGTGATCCTTGGCGGCGGCAATGCCGGCATCGGCGTGACCGGTCCGGTGCGGCGCGCGGGAATGTCGGTGGCGATGATCGAGGCCAGAGACCTCGGCGGCACCTGCCCGAACCGCGGTTGCACGCCGAAGAAGATATTGGTGGCGGCGGGCCATGCGCTGCACGAGATAGAGCGCGCGGGCATTCACAAAATCTCGGTCGGAAAGCCGAAGCTGGATTGGGCGGCCCTGATCGACCGCGAAAAGGAGATGATCAAGGACATCCCCGACAATCTCGCCCGCGCGATGGAGCGGCGCCAGGTCGAGGTGATCAGAGGACAAGCCGCGTTCGCCGGGCCGGACACCATCCGTGTCGGCGATCGCATGTTGAAGGCCAGACACATCGTGATCGCGACGGGCTCAAAGCCGCGGCCGCTGCCAATCCCGGGCGCCGAGCACATGATCACCTCCGACGAGATGCTCAACGAGCGCGAGCTGCCATCTTCGGTTATCTTTATCGGCGGCGGCGTGATCTCGCTCGAATTTGGCCATGTCTATGCGCGCGCCGGTGCTGGCGTCACGATCCTCGAGGCCTTGCCGCAGCTCCTGCCCGCGATGGACACCGAGGCGGTGGCGCATCTTGCGGCCGAGAGCGAACGGATCGGCATTCGGGTCAAAACGGGGGTCAGCGTCAGGCGCATCGAGCCCGCCAATGGACGGCTACGTGTGATCTTCATGCATGAGGGTACCGAGCATGCGGCGGAAGCCGGTCGCGTCGTCAACGGCGCCGGCCGTATCGCCAATGTCGATACGCTGGATCTGGCGGCCGGAAATGTCGAACAGGCCAATGGCCGCGTCTGCGTCGACCGCTATCTGCGCTCGGCCTCGAATCCGCTGGTTTATGTCTGTGGCGATGCGCTCCCGATCTCGCCGCAACTATCGCCGCTCGCGACCTATGAGGGCGAACTCGTCGGCCGCAATATTGTCGAAGGGCCGAAATACGGCCCCGATTACGAGGGCATGGCCACCTCGGTTTATACCGTCCCTGCCCTGGCCGCCGTCGGCTTGACCGAGGCCGCGGCGCGCGGAAAAGGAATTGACGTCGAGGTTCACATCAACGACATGCTGGGCTGGTTTTCGGCAAAAACCTATGCCGAGACGGCGGCCTGGTCGAAGATCATCGTCGACAAAATGACCGATCGCATCCTCGGCGCGCATTTTGTCGGTCACGAAGGCCAGGAGTTGATCAATGTCTTCGGACTTGCGATCAAGTTCGGCATTACCGCGCACCAGCTCAAGGACAACGTCTACGCCTATCCGACGTTTTCTTCCGACATCAAGTACATGTTCGGCCACGTGTGACGCCGCATAGCGCCACGCTATCGATCACAGAGCTATCAGGCATTTCACCGCGCACGGGTTTTCAACGATGGTGACTTCAAGCCGAACATCGATCGGCGATGCGGTTCACTCAGAGGAGACCAGTCATGTCAAAGCAAAAACCACGCGCACGAGTCCTAATCCTTGCCATCGCGATCGCCGGATCGATGGTTGCCGCGTCGGCCGCGGTTGCGGGCGAATGCCCCGCCGACAAGATGAAACCCAACGTTCGCGCCATGGTCGACTATAAGCCGGTCGGCGTCAGCGACGTCACGCTCGGTTCCATCGATCTCGGCAAGCAGCCCGCCCATATCGAGGGCCGCGAACTGCGCTTCCGCAAGCTCACCATCGAGCCCGGCGGCATTGTTCCCTGGCATAGCCATGACGACCGGCCCGCTCTGATCTTCGTGCAGCAGGGCGAGATCGTCGAATATGCCAGCAATTGCGAAGTGCCGATTACGCACAAGGCCGGCGAGATCAGGCCGGAAGTGTCCGGCACCTCGCATTGGTGGAAGAACCTCGGGAAAGAGACCGTCATCCTCTATGTCGGCGACGTCCGCAAGGATCCCAACGACCACAATATGTAACGAGCGCAGCGCCCACAAAATACGCTCGTTGCCGGATGCGACGGGCCGGGAGCCCGCGTTGCCCCGCACGCCCGGACGTCGCATCCACCCCTTTGTTTCGAGGCTCAAGCCGCCATGACCGACATATCCGCGCAACCGATGAAATCCACAGCGATGGCGATGGAAGGCCATTCGCCTGGCGTTGTGCTGCGCTCAATCATCATCGGCCTCACCGCCTTCCTGACGGTGGTCGATCTGTTCGCAACGCAGGCGATCCTGCCCTCGCTTGCGAGACATTATCAGGTGGCACCGGCCGCGATGGGATTTGCGGTCAATGCCACGACCATGGGCATGGCGGTGGCCGGACTCGTCGTTGGCTTTTTCAGCCCGCATATCGACCGGCGGCTCGGCATTCTCATCAGCCTCGCCGTGCTGGCGATCCCGACCAGCCTGCTGGCGTCGGCGCCCAATCTAACGATCTTCACCCTGCTGCGGATCGCGCAGGGCCTGTGCATGGCGTCGGCCTTTGCATTGACGCTCGCTTATCTCGGCGAACGATGCAGCGCCATGGATGCCGGCGGCGCGTTCGCGGCCTACATAACCGGGAATGTCGCAAGCAACCTAATCGGCCGGTTGGTCTCGGCTGCGGTCGCCGACACGTTCGGGCTGGCCTCCAACTTCTATTTCTTTGCGTTGCTCAATCTCGTCGGTGCCGCCCTGGTCTATTTCACCATCCAGCGCGTCAAACCGATGCATTCGATGGGGCCCATGCAAGCACCGCTCGCGGTGATGATCGAACACTGGCGCAACCCACGGCTCCGTGCCGCCTTCGGCATCGGCTTCTGCATTCTGTTCGCCTTCATCGGCACCTTCACCTACGTCAATTTCGTGCTGGTGCACGCGCCGCTGTCGCTTGGGATGATGGACCTCGGGTTCGTTTATTTCGTCTTTCTGCCCTCGATCGTCACCACGCTTCTCGCCGGCCGGGCGGTCGCGCGATTTGGCACGAGGCCCGCGATCTGGGGCGCACTCGCGGTTGCGATGATCGGCTTGCCGCTGATGTTGTCATCGCATCTGAGCGAGGTCCTGATCGGCATGGTGCTGGTTGGCGTGGGAACATTCTTTGCGCAGGCCGCGGCAACCGGATTTGTCGGGCAGGCCGCGCAGGAAAATCGCGGCGTGGCGAGCGGGACATATCTCGCCTGCTATTTTGCCGGAGGCCTGGTCGGCAGCGCCGTTCTCGGCCAGCTATTCGACCGCTTTGGTTGGGCTAGTTGCGTCGTAGGTATTGGTATTGCGCTAACAGGCGGCGCCCTACTGACGGTGCGGTTGACTCTTCGACGGGACGAATGTCGTGATCATGTTGCTTGATAGCATTATCCTCCCGTCAGCGTTCGGGAACTCATCGCTGCTGCTGACGTTGCATTGCCGGTGCGCTCCGAATTGCTGACCACTCTGATCACCCAGATTGTCCGATTTGCTCGCCCCAATATCCAAATCTACGACGCGCACGTAGTCGACCTGTACGAATGGGTTTGTGCGCGGTATCTCGTTGGCGTGAAGGTGCAGATACAAAAAGCAAAGCGCGATTTGGGCTCTGCACTCGACTGAATTTCAGAACGGGTCATGCTGACTTCCAACCCAAAAAGATCCGTTCGGGAAGCCAACGATCGAAAAGCAACATTCTCTTTATATTTCAATAAGATATGGCGGAGAGGGAGTCAGTCAATCCCCATTGAAAGATCAAGCATTTCTGACCTTCTTAGGCCAAAACCCACCATTCGAGCTACGGCCGAAAACTGGTGGGACTTCGGAGAGTTGGCTGGCTATCAAGGCAACACGCTCGCTACAGACAAAAAGCGCGTGTGCATTTTGCGGAGAGATCGCCGCCCTCAACCCGGGCCACCGGATTGTTTCGCTGCACGAACTGGCGCATGCCACGTTTCATCTGCTGCAGATTTGCTCAACCCCTGTTGCCGCCATAAGAAGGCATCCTGGTCGAAGCCATCGGCCACGAGCCGCGCCTCGTGCCAGTCGAGGTCCTGCCGGCGGGCGAGCGCTAAGTACTGCCGCGGCGGCGCGCCGAAAGCGAGGGCCGCAAATCTCGGGATGCCCGGTCAACGCCCGTGAAATTAATTGCTTCTGCATTGCGGCGTCGCTCCCTAAGATAGGTCTGCGCTTGACGAGTTCCAACGTCCGCACGAGCCCGGTCAGGTGCGAGATCTCGGAAAGAGGCGACTACGATCATGAGCAATGCCATCACTGCCAGCGGAGAAAAGCCGCTGACTCCGGCCATGCTGCGCGAGTTGTCGATGCGGTGCAATTGGCGAGGTCTGGTCCGTGCGGCCAGCCACTACGGCGTCATTGTCGTTGTCGGCGCGCTGATCTGGCTGGTCTCGTCGCGATACGGAATCGTCTGGGCGTTGCCGCTTGTCGTCGTCCAAGGATACTTCGTCGCCTTCCTGTTCATGGTGGTGCACGAGACTGCCCACAAGACGGCGTTTCGCAGCCGCGCGCTCAATGTCGCCTTCGGTCATCTCTCCTCGTTCGCGGTCGGCTTGCCTTATGAATATTACTGCCTGTTCCACTGGGATCATCATCGCTATACGCAGGATCCAAAGAGGGATCCGGAACTGCTGTCGGTTCCGATCCCGACCTCGGACGCGCAACTGGTGATCGTCTACAGCGGCTTGCGGCAGGTAGCCTTCCGGGCGCGGCTGATGCTTCGCCATGCGTTGACCGGCAACGCCACGTCGCCCTGGATTCCGGAAAGCAAACGCCACATTGTCGTGAGGGAAGCGCACCTCTATTTGGCAGGCTACGTCGCGCTGCTGCTGGCATCGGTCGCGCTGCAAACCATGATTCTGTTGTGGATCTGGGTCGTCCCCGTGATCGTCGGTCAATTGTTTCTGCGTCCGTATCTCCTCGCCGAACACACCGGTTGCGATCGCACGCGCAGCGCCTTCCAGAATACGCGCACCACCTATACCGCCATGTTCGTGCGCTGGTTTGCATGGAACATGCCCTATCATGTCGAGCACCATGCCTATCCTTCAATTCCGTTCCATGCGCTGCCGAAACTGAACCGGATCGTCGCCGATCAGATCGTCTACCGAGGCCCGGGCTACATCGTAGTGACGCGGCAGACGTGGGCCTGGTTTCGCAGCGCACGCAACGGCATCGAAAGCCCGATCGGTTCTGATTGAATCGGGATCAGGGCTCGACGAAAGCCAGCAGGGAGCCGTTGCCGCAGCCGGCAACTGCTAGCGCGATGGCTGGCCCTACGGCGCGATTCAAATCGATGTCCGGGGAGTGTTGATCTCATCCGCAAGCCGACGTGTAATAGACGATTTCTCCGGAGGCCGTTCCGGGCCCGAATAAATCAGCCTCAGTTACGATGCGCCCAAGGTGTGGGCAGCTTGATGAACCTATTGCCCCGGTCTCAGTCAGAAGCTCGGCTGCTTGCGCAAAAATTGGTCAGCGCCGGGCCTTGTCGATTAATTGCTTCACTTTCTCCGGTCTTCAGACGACCCTCTCGTCACGGTCGATCACTCCGGTCGTTGGAATCATAGGGGTTTGGCATGCGATCAACAACTGCTCTTCGCTGCGCCGTGTTCGTGCTATCTGCGTCCTTCCTGTTTGCGCCGCCTGAGCGCACGACAGCCGAAGAATTGCTGAAGGCGCGGCTCGCCCAGAATCTCGGGCCGATCTCGGGACTGGCAATTGTCGCCAATGCGAAGGGCATTTTCGCCAAGCAGGGGCTCGACATCTCGGTTTCCAATTTTACCAGCGGGAAGCAGTGCCTCGATACGGTGCTTGGGGGAGGGGCGGATATCGCAACAACCGCCGAGGCGCCGGTCACGGCGGCCGCGATGGCGCAACAGCCGATCGCCTTTGTGGCGGGGATGGAATATTCGGATCTCAAGACCATGACCGCAGCTCCTGCCGGTATCAAGACGAAGGCCGATCTGCGTGGAAAGCGAATCGGCTTTACGGCCGGAACCGGCAGCGAAGTTTACACGTCGGTTCTGTTGAAAGCGGCGGGCCTAACTTCGAAGGACGTGACGCTCGTCAACCTGCGACCTCAGGAGATGCTCCCCGCCATGGCGGCCGGCAGTATCGACGCATTCGATACCTGGGAGCCGCACGTCGCGAATGCGAAGAAGGCTCTTGGCGAAGGCGCGATCCCACTTGAGACCAAAGGTCTCTACTCGGAGACCTTCAATATTGTTGTTACGCAGTCTTACCTCGCGGCCAACCCGGCGATCGTCAGTAAGTTCCTGGCGTCCCTCATCGAAGCCGAGGGTTGGCTCAAGGCGCATCCGGATGAAGCGATCGACGTCATCGCCGCAGCGACCGGGATGAAACGCGATGAATTGGCTGCGATCTGGCCGGACTATGTTTACCATGTGCGCCTCGACGACAAGCTTCTCGCGACTCTGAAAACCCATGCCGGCTGGCGGCTCGAGACCGGCAATCATCCCCCTGGAGCGAGCATGCCCGATTTCTCGAAAGTCTTGGTGACGGCGCCGCTGAAGGCGCTCGATCCAGCTCGCGTCACACTGGAGGCGCGCCCGTGAGCGTCGGGGGACGCAGCAGTGCGAGCGCGACCGCACGGCTGAGCGTACTGGTTGCCGTCCTCTCCGTGCCCGCCTTCACAGGCGTGTGGGAACTGGTTGCGCGCTCCGGCATCGTGAACGCCGTGCTGTTTCCGCCGCCGTCGACCGTCGCTGTCGCCATTCTCGAATGGATCCGCAGCGGACAATTTTTCGGAGACCTGATGGCGAGCCTCTCGCGCGTGGCCGGGGGATTTGCGATCGGGGCCGCGGGCGGGATCGTGCTCGGCGTTCTGACTGGCCGGTTCCGGCTGGTGTCTAGCCTGCTTTCACCCTTGTTTCACATCCTTCGTCCAATTCCTCCCATCGCCTTCGTGCCGATCGTCATCCTTTGGTTTGGCCTCTCGGAGACAGGCAAGCTTTTCCTGGTCGTATGGGGCGTGTTCTTCACGGTATGGCTCGCGACCCACATAGGGGTGCAGAAAGTCGACCACGGACTTATCCGTGCCGCCCAGATGCTCGGCACGCCGCAGCCGCAGATGCTGTGGGAGATCGTCCTTCTTGGCGCGCTGCCCTATATCACAGTCGGTCTTCGGACCGCGGTGAGTATCTCTTTCTACACGCTGGTCGCCGCCGAGTTGGCGGGAGCGTTCGCTGGTATCGTCTACCGTATCGAAATTGCGCAACAGAACATGCAAACGGGTCAGGTCATGGGCGGGTTGGCGGTTCTCGGGCTGCTTTCCTTCGTCGCCGACCGTTCCTTCGCGATTCTTGCCGAACGTGCCGTGTGGTGGCGATGACCCCGAGCTTGCTTCGTCCAGACCAGCCGCTCAGGCTCGTGGATACGCACTCGCCTTCCGCCCCGGTGCGTCAGGCGATCATCCGGGTCGAGGATTTGAGCATCGTCTTCGATGTGCCGAGCGGACAGGTCATCGCGGTCGACCGCGTATCCCTGGCGGTAACTCAGGGGGAATTCGTCTCGATCGTCGGTCCATCCGGCTGCGGCAAGTCCACGCTCCTGAATGCGATGGCCGGCCTCGAGCGGCCGTTCGAAGGCCAGGTGCTCATAGCCGGCGAAGCAATGCTCGCGCCACGACCCGAGATCGGGATGGTCTTCCAGCAGCCACATCTGTTTCCGTGGAAATCGGTGCGCCGGAACATCGCGCACGGGCCGCGCGCCCTAGGCAAGCCGAAAGCGGAGGCGCTGCGGATTGCCGACGACCTTATCGAGATGATCGGACTGACCAAATTTGCGTCGGCATATCCGCACACGCTGTCGGGAGGCATGCAGCAGCGGGTTGCGATTGCCCGTGCCCTCGCCAATCAGCCGCGCGTGCTGTTGATGGACGAGCCTTTCGGAGCGCTGGATGCGCAGACCCGGGCGATCATGCAGGACAATCTGCTCGAGCTCCGCGAGCGGATCAACGCAACAATCGTCTTCGTCACACACGACATCGATGAAGCGATCCTTCTCTCTGACCGTGTGCTGATCATGAGCGCGGGACCAGGCCGCATCCTCAAAGATCTTCAGGTCAGCCTGCCGCGACCGCGCTCCGGCGCCATCGTTGCGGAGGCTGCCTATCTCGCCCTGAAGCGGGATTGCCTTGACCTGATCCGCTCGGAAGGCCGCAGGGCCTTCGAGCAACTGGAAATCAGGACGTAGGCGCCTGATGCCATGGTCTGGCATGGCTCTTGAATGATTTTCCTTGCGGCGGCAAGGGAGCGAGCAGATGTCAGCGGCAAGTCTCGGGAAAACGACCGGCATCATGCTGGCGGGATCGGATGCTCTGGTCGGGTCGCTGCCCGGCTTGTTGGATCCGTTGTGTGAGGCTGACCGGCGTCGTATCCTCGCCATCGGCCACGAGGAGGTCCTGCAGGCAGGCAAGCATCTCTGGCGGCAGGGCGACCTGCAGAACGGCATCTATCTGATCGAAGAGGGACGTATTCGCAGCTACTACGCGGCTCCTTCCGGACGTGAGGTGACGCTGGCCTACTGGTTCGCCGGCAATTTCGTCGGCGGCCCGGATCTGTTCGGTACTGGTGCCCACGTATGGTCTTCGGTTGCGGTGGAGCGGAGTCAAGTGACGTTTTTGCCCGGCCCAGCCCTACGCGCGCTAGCGCTTCAATCGGCCAGTATCGCGGTCGCGCTCCTGGATGCACTCGCCTTCAAGGCAAGGTGCTATTCGGCCATGGCGCAAATGCTGGGGACCCGCTCGGTTACCGAGCGGTTGCATCGTTTGTTGGTCTTTCTCTCGAAGATCTACGGCTCGCAGCAAGGCCGTGAGATCGTGATCGGGATCCCGTTCACGCATGGTGATCTCGCTAATCTGATCGGCTCAACACGCCAATGGGTTACGGTGCAGCTTTCCCGCATGCAGGCAAGGGGAGTCATCCGTTATCACCGAGGCCTGATTGTGATCCTCAATCTACGCGCTCTCGATCTCGAAGTCGTTTAAGGCGCGGCCTACGGATATACTTTTGGATCGAACAGGGCAGCCTTCGCATCGGGCAGCCATCGCTCGGCAAGGTCGAGAAGAGCATAGTCGCACCACGCAGGCGCTAGCAAAGTGATGCCCATCGGCATGCCGTTGCCGAGCGTTGCGTTGGGAACTGCCACCGCGCACAAGTCCACGAGATTGGCAAAATAGGAGTAATAGCCGAGGCGACTATTGAGCGTGATAGGATCTTCTATCATCTCTGAGATCGTGAAGGGGCGTGGCGCGGTAGGTACCACCAAGACATCGATCTCCTCGAAAAGCGATTGGATCTGGCGTCGCAGCTTCAAAAGCCGATGTTGCGCGGCGAACGCATCTATTGCGGAAAACCGGGTAGCCGCGCTCAATATGTTGCGGGTGACTTCAAGCAGTTCTCCACGATCGATGTCGAAGAGCTTACTGATCGCCGCATGACGTTCAGCAATCCAAGGTCCTGAGAAGAGCATTTCACCGGCCTCGGCGAAAGGCGCGAAGTCAATTTGTCTGGCTTGGCCTCCCAGTCCCGAAAGCCTCGCGCAGGCCTGCCTGTAGAAGTCATTACATTCCGGCATACCGAACGAATTCAGATGACCGACAGAGACCTGGCCGAACCGGAATTTGCGAGGAGATGGGGAGGACGAGGCAATCCGTTGGTGGCTAAAAGGATCGGTGTCGTCGAATCCTTCGATCAGCCCGAGCAGAATTCGACCCTCGGCAATGGAATTGCAGAAAATCGACGGACAATCGAGCGTCGGACAGTTCGGCACAAGCCCCCGGGATGAGACGAGGCCGACGGTTGGCTTGATCCCAACGATCCCATTGAAGCCTGCGGGAATCCGGCCCGAGCCGCCAGTATCTGTGCCGAGAGCGAAGGCAATATGGCCGGATGCTACAGCAGCAGCCGAGCCGGAACTCGAACCGCCGGCAATATACAGATCGTTAGCAGCGCTGGAACAGGTGCCATAGGGGGAGCGGGTGCCGGACAGTCCGATTGCGAATTGATCCAGGTTGGTTTTGCCAAGACAGATCGCACCTGCGGCCGTTAATCTCTCGACGCATCTAGCCGATTGCGCAGCCACATATTCGAATGACGGACAGGCTGCTGTCGTTGGCATGTCCTCAACGTCAATATTGTCCTTGACGCCGAATGGCACGCCAAGGAGCGGCAGGACTTCACCCTCCTCCGCTCGCTGCACGAGGGCATCAGCCTCGGCCAGCGCTTCTTCTATGGGCCGCACATAGATCCAGCAGTTGCGGTGCCGGTCCCGTTCGATGCGCTCATAGACGGTTGTGATGATGGAGGCTAACTCGGCAGGCGAACGTAGAGGTCGACTCTGCGCGGATAAGATAGCTTGCGGCACGGAATAAACTCCTGAGGGGCATGACCCCACAAATATGAAGCCGCTGCCCCGCAATAAAAGCAACTAAGCGCCTCTGCCGCACCGTCGGGACTCGAACCTGCAACCAAACCGTTCTGAGCTGCAGCACATCGATCGCGCTCGTTGATTTTACTGCGTTTTCGTTCGGGTTCGATCGCGTTCGTAGCGGTTGGTTCGGGCTGTTTCTGGTGCGAAACTGGTGCGGATGAGGCTCGACGTTCAGACTCATAACCTGAAGGTCAGCCAATCTTGCAGTGCTCGAACGTCGGTAAGCGACGGCCCGAAAGGCGCAAACAGGGCGCGGCTGATCGCCTGCTGCTGGCTGCGGAGATGGTCCTCAAGGAGCTTGTATCGCGCAATATACCCGGCATTCACGCCGGGAATTGCGCGGTTCATAAGTACACTAAATCGCAGTCTGGCGTACAAAATCGCACAAATGGCGGAGAGGGAGTCAGTCAATCCCCATTGAAAGATAAAGCATTTTCGACCTTCCAAGGCCAAAACCCACCATTCGAGCTACGGCTGAAAACTAGCGCTTCGCCTCCAAGTTTTCATGGAATCCGTCGTGGATCATCCCAATACTAGCCAACCCAACAATTTCCGTCGGCGGTGGACAGCAGGGTTGATTAGCGTTTGCCCTCCGAAGGCAAAGGTCACACGTTCGAATCGTGTCGGGTGCGCCGCAAAATCAATTACTTGGCGTGAGCGGACTGAAGTGAGTGGAGGTAAAACTCACCACAAATAATCCAGCGCTGGCGCAGAATCTGCGGGGATCCATTGAGATCGTTATGGAATTCCCCGTTGTCGGAACGCGACGAACTGCCGACCAATCCGCCGCGCCACCCGCATGTAGGGCCCTCACTTCCCGCCGGAGCTATTTGGGAGTCCGGCCGGTTGGCCCCAGCCGGATAGCCAAAGCGCACCCGCCACAATCGCGCTGTAAACGATCGAGCCCGCTGCAACGGCAATGAAGAGCCCCCGCAATGCTCCTCCGAGATCGGCAACAACGATCCAGCCGATTCCCGCAGCGACGAGCAACCGGACCGTTCCGCCAAGAACCGGCCATATCACGCGACCCGCCCCCTGTCCGGCGAAATAGAGCAACATCCCGAAACCGGTGATCCCGTAGAAAGGCGCAACGGTACGAAAATAGATCGAGCCGGCTGCAAGAACCTCGGGTTTGGTGCTGAACAGCGTCAGCCAGGCGTGGGGAAATACTGTCACGATAAGTCCGAGGAGCTCGGTGACACCGGCCGCGAAAAACGCCGCAACCCACGCGATGCGCTCCGCTCTGCCGATCTGGCCCGAACCTATATTTACCCCGACCATGGTGAGTGCGGCGCTGCCAAGCGCAAATAGGATCGGAATCTGGATGTAATCGAGGCGCGAAGCGATTCCGTAGCCTGCGATGGCGTCAGTACCGAACAGCCCGACCGCGCCCGTGACCAGCACGACCGTCAGATTGGACTGGATGGTGCCGACGGCGGATAATCCGCCGACGCGAAGGATATCACCGAGCCGCCGCCGCGTGATGAGGCGTACGTCGAACGGCAGGCGCAACGACGCCCGGGCAGAGCGCAGGTAACCAGTCAATACGACCGCACCGACGAGATAATAGACGACGACGGCGACGCCGGCTCCCGCCACGCCGAGCTTTGGAAACGGCCCCCAGCCGAAAATCAGCGCCGGCGAAAGCGGAAGCAGCACGAACACGCCGAGCAGAATGACGGCCGCAGGCGCGATCATGTTGCCTGCGCCGCGCAGGGCCGCCGCCAAAAGGCTGACGATCCAGACAAACACCGCTCCGAGAAAGACGATGTGGCCATATTCGAGGGCAGCGCCGAGCGCTCCGGCCCGGCCGCCGAGCAAACGGTAGACAGCCTCGCCACACAGCCATTCGGCGCCGGCAAAGATGACCCCGAAGACAACGGCAAGAACCAACGCGTTCAGTGCGAGCGCCTCGGCCTCGGCCACTGTGCCTGCACCGATCGCACGCGCGATCGACGATGCGACGCCGCCGCCGATGCCGCCGTTTGACATCATCTGCATCAGCATGAAGATCGGAAACACCAGGCTGACCCCGGCGATGGCCTCCGTGCCGAGGAAGCTGACGAAATAGGTTTCCGCCACCCCGACCAGGGTTTGCACGACTAGGACGACGACGGTCGGCAGCGCGAGCTTCAGCAGCGTCGGCAGCACCGGGCCGTCGAGCATTGCCTTCTGTTTGAACGTGGTCGCCTCGTTGTCGTTTCGACCGCGAGCCGGGGCTGTGACGGCCCCGACCGACCTCGGCGATGCGGATGACGATGAAGATTCTTGGGATATGAGCGTAGTCATGGCCGGCTCGGCAGGGCGCCAATGAATTCGACGAGCGCGGCGCTGACCTCGTTCGGCCGCTCCTGCTGGGTCCAGTGGCCGCACCCGGGCAGCATCTGGATCTTGCGCAAGCCG
>Ga0307509_10000778_pt1 | contig 54586 bp, 42 predicted proteins | sample 10_EM_MG_FD_202245 | JGI IMG/M metagenome (GOLD analysis project Ga0307509, IMG submission 202245) | Populus trichocarpa ectomycorrhiza microbial communities from riparian zone in the Pacific Northwest, United States - 10_EM | ecosystem: Host-associated > Plants > Roots > Unclassified | place... | reverse complement strand
CGCGCACGGGTTTGAGTACTGCATCGATCACCTCGCTGCGCTTAAGAAATTCATAGCAGGGGCAGAACAAAGCGGTCTTGGCATGGTGACGATACTTTCGTAGGAGACGCCGCCAACAGATGTTTCAAGCCGACGAAGCGGTGCTCCGGCTGAATGGCGTCTGGGCGTAAGAATCAAGAGAACGAAGCATGGACATCCAAGCAAGCCACAACTTTCGCCGAATCACCAACAGGCTGACGACATCCGGGATTGTGCGTCCTGATGGGCTGAAGGCGCTTCGGGCACAAGGTTATGAAGTTGTCGTTAACCTGCTTCCGGACACAAGTGAGTACGCCATCCCCAATGAGCGGGACGCCATTGAGGCGCAAGGGATCGAGTACATCCATATACCCGTTGACTTCAAGCAGCCCACATCCTCGGATTTTTTGAAGTTCTCAGAAGTTCTCGATCGGGTTCATGAAAAGAAGCTTCACGTGCACTGCGCTGCAAATTATCGAGTCAGCGCCTTCTACTCCCTTTACCTGGTCAGTCGCGGCGTCTGGGACGCTGAACAAGCTTTGGAGTTCATCCGCAGCATATGGCAGCCGACCGAGCATCCCGGTTGGTCAGACTTCATAGCGGGCGTACTGGCGGAAATCAGCACCCAGAGCGTTCCAGCGAATCGCCGCGAAAAACGCGGCGCCCGCTGAACGCTGACGTTGGACTGCAAAAAAAGGTAAGCCATGAAGTCGCACTTCGCAATGATGGCCGACTACAACGCGTGGGCGAATGGGCGGCTATATAGGATGGCGAGCCGACTGCCAGACGAGCAGTATCGACGAGACGTCGGTGCATACTTCAAGAGTTTGCATGGCACGCTCAATCACCTCATGTGCGCCGACCTCATTTGGATGCGTCGGCTGACTGGCGCGGGAGAGCATCCGGCGAATCTAGGTGCAATTGTTTTTGACGACCTCCCGTCGTTGTCGGCTGCAAGACAACAGGAGGATCAGCGGATCATCGCCTACGTCGAAAGCCTCTCTGACGCGCAGATGGAAGAGACGTGGGCCTATCGGACACTGAATGGAACTCCACAGAAACAACGCCGCCGAGAGATTCTTGCGCATTTGTTCAATCACCAGACACATCATCGTGGCCAGGCACACGCGATTTTGACGGTACTCGGTGTTTGTGAGCCGGATGGGCTGGATCTCCTGCTCATGCAATGGGAGCGTGGCTAGGTGCGGGCCGAAGGTGCCGGCACTGAAGACAGGGCACGACCGTTCAACCTCCGCGTTCCATGTTCGCGCCACCACCGACGTCAAGCTGCATCTCCCATCGGCGGCATCTTGTCGAATTTCGGCAGGGCTGGATCGATGTGATCCCAGGCGTAACCGCGCACGCTGTATGTCACCATTTGCGGCTTGTATCGGCTGGGATCGTCAAGGCTTGCGGCGTGCACGGTGAAAATATCGGGCATGGCCGCAAACGTCAGATAGACCGGTGACCCGCAGGTGGGGCAGAAGGAGCGGGTCTTCACATTGCCGCTATCGGCAACGATGTCCCAATGCTTCGCTTCGCCCTGGAGTTTCACGCCTGTGCGCGGGAAGGTCAGATAGGATCCGTGCCCGGTGCCGCTCTTGCGCTGACAGTCGCGACACTGGCAGTGATTCTCCACCAGCGGTTCGCCGGAAATTTCATAGCGGATCGCGCCGCAGGCGCATCCGCCGGTATAAACCTCGTTCATGTCTTCTCTCCTGCCGAGCCAAATTGCTGAACGCCTTGAATGAATCAGTTTTCAACGTGCCTTTGGTTTGAAAACCTGGAAACAGACTAGCGCCAGCGCATCGAACGGTGGGAGTGACAAGTGTGTCGGGATTCCGGACTATGCAGTCGAAGGTGCCGGGACTGACTTAATGGACGTTCGCTACTTCTACTTCTGTGCCTCAACCCTGCGCAGCGCTTCCGCCGGCGTGACGATCGAGATGTTCCGATAAGCATTGATATCGAGCAGATCGGTATCGCCGGTGGCGATGAGATCGGCCTGAGCGGCGAGCGCGCAGGCGAGCACGTGATCGTCATCGGGATCGCGCACGACCTGCGGCACGATCTCAGGCTCGACGACAATGGCGACGTTGAGGTAGCGCGTCAGCAGTTCATCGAGGGTGAGTCCGCTGCGCTGAACGTACTTAGCGAGTCGTGCGTAGCTCGGCCACGAGGATGGGGCTGGTATAGAGCGTGACGCGGCCATTGGCGGCGGCCTCCAGCAAGCGCCCTGAGTTGCCGAGCCAGAACAGCCCCGACACCACGACGTTGGTGTCCGTGACGATCCTCATCCTAAGTCTGCGAGCCCTTGCGCGCCGCGCGAGCGGCTTTGACTTCTTCGGCGATGTCCTCTTCGGTCAGGGGTGGCACATTGGCATCGCGCAATCGCTGCATGGCATCGAGCAGTTTCTTACCGGCTTCACGACGCACAGCTTCCTCGATCAGCCGCTCGATCGCGCGGCCATTGAGAAGGCCGGCGCGCTTTGCTTCCTGCGCGATTTGATCGGGCAGATTCAACTTCACTTCTAGGGTCGTCATGGCAATCTTCCTTAGCGGCCGGCTTATGCCAGTACGGCTTCAGGGTAACGGCTGAAATTCAGGTGCTCATCTTACCACCAAGTTGGTGTTGACCCAGTCGCCTGCGCATTTCGCTCAAGCCGGCCACTATTCCACGCATGTCGGCCGCGACTGGGAGAACGGGGCAGAACAAGACGAGCAGTGTTGGTCTACGGTGCCGGCCGACGGCGGCGAGACGTTACTTCGCCACTCGCAGCTTCGTCACGGACGCCGTGGGCGGCGTGAGCTTCAGGCCGCCTGCCTGTGCGCACAGCAGCAGCTGTTCGATATTCATGATCATCAGCACCGGCTCGTCGGCTTGGATGGGTCGGACTGCGCGATCGAGAATGGCCGGGCCGCTGCGGCTGCCTAATTCGCCCACCGGCAGAATGCGGCTCAACGCGATCTCCGGGATATCGGCAAGTTCTTCCACCAGCAACCCGAACAACTGATTCGTGGTTGAGCGCACGACGATGACATTGCGTGCGTTGCTGCCTCGACCGGCGTCGAGCAGCTGGCATAGATCGATGATGGGGAGCGGCGTGTCGCGATACATCAGCAAACCCGCGTGCCATGCAGGCGCGTTCGGTATGGGACGAATCTTCGCCCCGTCCAGAGCTTCGACGATTTCGTTGCGCGTCAGTCCAAGTCGCTGCTGGCCGCAATAGAAAGTCGCCACATCGATTGTCGATTCATGATCCGCGGTGCGGCGCTGTTGGCTCTGCGGTTCGGTGCGGCGGACCGCGGCGAGCTCCTTCGCCTCGCCGAGCGGTATCAGGATGATGCCGAACGCACCTGTGCCGGTGTATTCACGGTAGCCCGAGGTCTTGCGCACGCCGATCGCGTAGTGTGTGCCCTTGATGCACAGGGTTTGCGGTGCGCTGTTGTCTGCATTGAGCAAGTTGCATGGCAGGTCGAGAGTGTCGCCGGGCTCGAGCTGCGATGTGGACGCAAGGACGTTCATTCGTTCATCGACGAAGGCGGCAATACAGCCGCTGGCGATTGCTCCAGATTCGGTGCGGGGCAACGCATCGCGCAGCATGGCGCCCAGTTGCGGCGCCGAATCGAAAACGATACCGATGCCTCCGATCGCGCGACCGCTGTCGTTGCGCACGGCTGCGCCATAGACCAGCGTTGGGCGGCCCTCGTACAGGTCACAACGCGCGAACGCCGAGACAGCGTAGTGTTGCGAATCGCGCAGCTCCAGGGTCGCCGCGATCCATGGTTCGCGGATGGTGCTGCCCACTTTGCCGCCATGCGCCGGATTCGCCGTGGCGACGATGCGTCCCGCGGCATCGAACAGCACGATGTCGTGATAGACGGTGTAAAGACTGTTGATGTGGCGCAGAACTTCGCCGACGTCCCGGCCACTTTCATTCTGCCCGGACAGAAACCGGCTGAGCTCGCCGTTCAGCGCCCACCAACGGCAATCGTTGGCGCGCTCGTACAAGTTGCGGTCGAGCACGTCGACAGCGAGCGAGGCGAGCAGCTGCGCATCATCGAGAATCGTGGAGACGACGGTTTCCTGCAGCTGGCTGATGGAGTGCTCGAAGGTCTCCTGCGTCCGGCGGCCGGCATTGGCGATCTCGCGCAATAGAACTTTGGTGAAGTCGCTGTCCGTATCGATGCTGCTGGCGAGGCGCACGTTGCCGTTCCAGACCGTACGGTTGAGTTCGCGCTGAATTGCGTCCGCCTGCAGCGGGATATTGCGCAGCGCCGCCGAGAAGATGGTGTCGCTGTCGCGCAGCGCCGCCAGCAGCTCGCGTGGGATGACTTTGGCATTGTCGGCGGCATGGTGATCGAATGCGTGCTCGATCGGCAGCATGGCGTGACCATACCAACCCGGACCCATGTAGCCTTGATAACCCTGCGTGCGCCTCGTAACGGCAAGATACTCGCGTCCGGCGAAACGAATGATGCGGCCATCCTCGTCGAGCACGATGGGCAGCGGCGCGCCGACGGGTATCTGCCAGCAATCGCTGCTGGCAATGACGATGCCGTGCTCATCGAGAGAGCAGAATATCGTCCAATCGTCCACGGCCCGCAGCTTCGCAAAAATGCCGTCCATCTCATCTTCGAAACGGAAGCACAGGCACAAGATGCCTTCGGCTTTGGCGCCGTCGCCAACACGACACGAATAGATGAGGTTGCGGGTCGAATCGGGAAGCAGATCGACGCGCCCGAATGTTTCGACATAGCCTTGCCGCGTCGTCAATGTCTGCTGCAGCAGTGCATGCGAAGTACGCGTCACTTGCTGCCGCTCGTCCAGCCGCAGCAGCACCTGACCTTCGCCGTCGAGCAATACGACGTCGTGATACACCGAGTACTTGCCGACATATTCGCGGAAGCGGCGGCGAAGGCTGTCGTTCAATGCCTGCTCATCCGCAGCGCTCTCGCGACGCTGGCGCAGATAGTCGCGAATGTCTGCGTCGATGGCGAGGAAGCCGATGTCGGCGGTGCGCTCGAAGAGATTGCGCACGATGATATCGATGGCGATCTGGCCCTTCGCTTTGAGCGCCAGCAAAGATTTCTTGTAAGTCTCCTCGCTGAGACTGCGGACCAGATCGTCAGCCAGCGCTTCGAACGCCTGGCGTGTATCGGTCATGTCGGCGCCGTCGCCTCGCAAATGCGACAACAACGACAACGTGTCCCACGAACCCTGCAGGCCGGCCAATCGGGCGCGATAATCCTCTACCGAGGACATGTGCCTGACGACCGTTGAGTTGGCCATGAACCGCTGTTCCATTCTGCCGGGAGTTTTGCCTGTTATGTAACGGCCCGGCGCGGCGGCGGCTTGAGCGCAAAGTGCGCCGTGGTTCGCGATTTTCGCACCCGGTCTGCAGAGCGTGGGCATCTGGTTGACCAGCCGGCGCGTACCCCCGCGCTGCCCGCTACCTACGCTTGCTTACCGGCGTCAAGAAGTCGCAAACCGGGCCCGCCGCTTTGGACAGCGCCCGGTCCAAGGTGGCAAGAGGCATCTTGAGGCTTTCGGCGATTGCCACGTACCACGCATCGTAGCTGGTGACCGTGTGGCGCAGCTCCCAGACACGATCTGCGAAAGGATCGAACGGAAATAGCTCGAGATGCAGGTGCATCAGGTCATCGTGCGCCGCATTCGCTTCCGGCTTCGTGATCTGTTTCGCACGCTCGAGCCTGCGCAGTATGTTCGTCGCCTCGGCGCGTGCCAGCTCCGGGGCGTGCAGCGAACCGCTCAGGAGAATCTCTTCAGCCCACTGGCCGGTCTCGCCGGTATCGATCAGCGCGGCAATGAGGATCGAAGCATCGACTACGACGCTCACCGTCGATCGGCGTCGCGGCTGTTGAGGATCTGACTCGACGATACGCGGGTGTGCGACGCCTTCTTTCTTTTCTGCACTTGCGCCAGCCAGCTCTCGACGGATGGACGACTTGCCAGCCGTTCGAGTTCGGCGCGCAAGTATTCCTGCATGGACTTTCCCTGCAAGGCAGCACGAGAAGCGAGTTCGTCGCGGACCTTCGCAGGCACGTCCCGAATGGTGATCTGAATGACCATGCTGGCATTTTGCATGCATTGGGTGCGGCATGCAATCGAGGAAGGCCAAGGCCGGTGGCGAGCGGCAGGCCGCAATTCGGCGCCACGCAAGCAATTCTGCCGGTCGCACCAAGTGACTCAGGGGCCAGCCCGCGCCATTGCGCACAGCAAATACGTATTGTCGCGGGATACAACTCGTTCAAGCTCCGGCATCCAATAACGAGCATTCAAAATGCCTCCATCGAGTTGCGATGGCACACCCGCGCTGCGCGCTTGGATCGGCGCTGCATTGCTGTGCGGGAATAGCAGCGTGGCGTTAGGCGCCAACGCCGAGTTGTCCTCCAGCGCGCTCAAGGAATTGAGCCTGGAGCAGCTCATGGATATTCAGGTGACGTCGGTGTCCAGAAAAGAAGAGGCGCTGATTGCGGCCGCCGCCGCCATCACCGTCATCACCAGCGACGACATCAGGCGCTCCGGGGCGACCTCGCTGCCCGAAGCGCTGCGCTTCGTGCCTGGCTTGCACGTGGCCCGGCGCAACTCGAACTCATGGGCGCTCGGCTCGCGCGGCTTCAGCAGCATAATCTCCGAGAAATTGCTGGTGCTCTCGGACACCCGCAGCATCTACACACCCTTGTACTCGGGCGTGTTCTGGGATGTGCAGGACTACCTGCTGCGGGATATCGACCGCATCGAAGTGATCGGCGGTCCGGGCGCCGCATTGTGGGGATCCAATGCCGTCAATGGCGTAATCAACATCAGCACCAAGCGTGCTCAGGATACGCAAGGAACTTACGGCGAAGCACTGGTGGGCACCGAGGAGCAGGAAGCGGGCCTGCGCTATGGCGGTACGTCCGCCGGCGGCTTCAGCTACCGGGTGTTCGGCAAGCATTTCGAGCGCGACAGCACATTCCATCCCGGCGCCACCAGCCAGGACGATTGGCGCATGAGCCATGTGGGCTTTCGCTCCGATTGGGAAGCTTCGACCTTCGACACGTGGACGGTCCAGGGAGATGTGTACCGCGGCAACATCGGACAGTTTGCGCCTAGCATTTCCATCATCGGCAGGCAGGGCCCGACTGGTGATTTGAACATTCGGGCCCGCGGCGGCAATGTCCTGGCGCGGTGGCGCCACACCATCGATGCTTCGTCCGAGTTGGAGCTGCGCGCCTACTACGATCGAACCGATCGGGACGACCCGAGCTTCCGGGACAAGCTGGAAACTTTCGATCTGGATCTACAGCATCGTTTCGCCCCGACAGCGCGCCAGGACGTGATCTGGGGCGTGAGCTACCGGCTCACCGACAACACCAATATCGGCAAGGGAATCTTTGCCGTGGATCCCCGCAGCTCGACCGACAACCTGGTGAGCGCGTTCATCCAGGACCAGATCGTGCTCGCCAAACCGTTGCACCTCACGCTGGGAACCAAACTCGAATACAACGACTTCAGCGGCTTCGAGTATCAGCCTAGCGTGCGACTGGCATGGCAGCGATCGCCGCGGCATGTCTTGTGGACGGCCGTATCACGCGCCGTACGAGTGCCGACGCGGCTGGAGCGCGATATTGCGGTGGATATCAACGCCCCGACGAGCAATCCGATCGGGCGGCTGCTGGGCAACGCGGATTTCGATTCCGAGGAATTGCTCGCTTACGAAGTGGGCTATCGCTGGCAGGCTGCCGAAAAGCTTGCGTTCGACGTCACGGCTTTTCATCATCGTTACGAAGGACTGGCCTCGCTTGAAATCGGCACGCCCTTTGTCGCTCGCGACGGCCGCGTGGTGATACCGGTGATCAATCGCAATCTCAACGATGGACGTTCCGATGGCGCAGGCGTGCTGGCGACAATGGCGCCGGTTCCCTTCTGGCGCATCATCGCCAGCTATTCCTATGTGAATGTCGACATCGAACCCGGCGGTGCCGACCTCAACCGGGGGCGATTCATCGACGGCTCCACGCCCCGGCACCAGTTCGGTTTACGCTCGCTGCTCGATCTCGGGGACCGCTGGCAGATGGATATGCATTGGCGCCATCACTCCCCTATCGAGCGCATACCCGATATCGTCACCGGCCAAGGCATTGCCGCGTACTCCGAGCTCGACGTCCGGGCCGGTTGGCGCGCCACGGATCAGATAGAGATCTCCATCGTCGGGCAGAATCTGCTGCACGAGAACCACATCGAGTTTGGACCGCCGCAATCGCGCGGTGGCATCGAGCGCAGCGTCTACGGGAAGATCGCCTGGGGCTTCTAAGAATGACCCGGCGCGCGTCAGCGACCACCACAATCCACGCTGCCCTGTTGGCGCTTCTCTGCGGCGCGGGGGGTGCGCGGGCGGCCATTCCTGCGGCGGCGGCGGAACAAGACGTCAAGGCGGCGTTTCTGTTCCAGTTCACGAGGTTCGTGGAGTGGCCCGCCGGGGCCTTCAGCTCCGCCGATGCGCCCTTGCTCATCTGTGTGCTGGGCCGCAATCCTCTTAGCTCGGCGCTGCAAAGGATCTCCCAAGGCGAAATGGCGTACAGCCATGCTCTCGTCGTTACGACTCCTGATCGAGTGGAGGATCTGGACGAGTGTCACATCGTCTTCGTGGGCGGCGCCGATGACGCAACGGTCGGCAAGGCACTCTCGCGACTGTCGGGCAAGCGCATTCTGACTGTCAGCGACACTGCCGATTTCGCGCGCCGCGGCGGCGTCATCGGCTTCGTGCTTGCCGACGGCAAGCTGCGCCTGCAGATCAACCGCGGCTCCGCCGAAACCGCGCAGCTGCGGATCAGCGCCAAGCTGCTGCGCCTCGCCGAACAGATGGACTGAGCCCCCCATGAGTAGTCGAGAGGTTCCGATCGCGCGCCAGCTCATGACAATGATGGTGCTCACCAGTGCCGTCGTGCTCGTGCTGACGTGGGCAATCTTCATCAGCTACGAGTTCTACAACACGCGCCTGTCGACTACCGCGAAGCTGCGCACCCTCGCCGAAGTGATTGCGACGAACAGCACTGCATCACTCGCCTTCCAGGACGTTCAGGATGCGAACGATATCCTGAGCGCCCTGCGGGCCGAGAAAACCGTCACGGTCGCCGTGTTGTACGACAGCGGCGGCGCTGTCTTCGCCAAGTACTCAACCGGCTGGAACACCGCACCGCCGCGGGCGGTGCCCTCTGACGGCTATCGATTCGCCGGCGACAACCTCATCGGTGTCGAGCCGGTCGTGCAAGGAAGCGCGCGTCTCGGCACTCTGTACCTGCAGGCAGACATGGGCTTCCTTACCACGCAACTGATTGCGTACAGCGGCGTGGCCGCGGCAAGCCTGGTCGGCACCTTGTTGCTTGCGTCGCTGCTGTCGCGCGCATTGCAGCGGCGAGTATCCGAGCCGATCCTGGCGCTGGCAGAAACTTCCCGCGCCGTATCGGAGCGCCACGACTATTCGGTACGCGCGCCTCGTGTCGAAACCGCCGAGCTGACGGCGCTCACCGACGCCTTCAACCTCATGCTGACCGAGATCCAGGCACAGCACCTTGCGCTCAGCGCCAATGAACGCAATCTGCATAGCCAACTGGAACGCCTGGCGCTGCTCCACACGATCTCGCGCGCGATCGGCGAACGGCAGGATCTGCCAAGCATTTTCCAGGTAGTGCTGCAAACCTTGGAAGGCAGCCTGGGCGTGCAGGCCGGATGTGTAGTACTGCGCACCGGCAACGAGGCTTCGTGGCAGGTCATCAGCGCCCGCAATCGCACCGGGTCGATCCCGGTCCAATGGCAATCCATGGACGGCCTGCTCGCCGACAAGGACTTGAGCGAAGGGGAGCAGCCGGTCGTGAAGTACAGGCCCGACATAGCGAACACGGACCGGCCGTTCCTGCAGTTGTTCGCGCGCGCCGGGTTGCGTTCTCTCGTCATGGCGCCCCTGCTCGCGGAACGCAAGGTACGCGGCATCCTCATCATTGCCAGAAGCGCGGCGGATGCTTTCATCGAAGGCGAGATCGAGTTCGTGCGCCAACTCAGCGAGCACGTCGCGCTGGCCGCGCATCAGACGCAACTGTACAACGAGCTGCAGAGCGCCTACGAGGAAGTGCGCCATTCGCAGCAGGCCATCATGCAGCAGGAACGCCTGAAGGCGCTCGGGCAGATCGCCAGCGGCGTCGCGCACGACATCAACAATGCGATGTCGCCCATCTCGCTATATGCGGAAGCCTTGCTCGAGCATGAGCAGAATCTCACCGCGCGCGGCCGCGACCATCTGATGACGATCCAGCGTGCGATCCAGGATGTGGCCGAAACGGTCTCGCGCATGCGTGAGTTCTACCGCCAACGCGAGCCGCAGAACGTGCTCGGCCGCGTGCAGCTCAACTCGCTGGTGAAGCAGGCAATCGAGCTTACCCGGCCGCGCTGGAGCGACATGCAACAGGAGCGCGGCCTGGTCGTGCGGATCGAGACGCGGCTGGCGGACGACCTGCCCGAGATCATGGGCGCCGAAAGCGAGATCCGCGATGCGCTGACCAACCTGATCTTCAACGCGGTGGATGCAATGCCTGAAGGCGGCACGCTGACCATTGCCACCCGGGCGCAGCCGCGCGCGAGTACGGCAGACGAGTCCACCCGGCAGGTGTACCTGGAAGTCAGCGATACGGGTATCGGCATGGATGAGGAAACCCGGCGCCGCTGTCTCGAACCCTTCTTCACGACGAAAGGTGAACGCGGTACGGGGCTCGGGCTGGCGATGGTGTTCGGGATGGTGCAGCGGCACAGCGCTGAAATCGAAATCGACAGCGTGCTGGCGAGCGGCAGCACGGTGCGCCTGATATTCACTTCAGCCGAAGTTGCGCCAGCCGCGGTGACCAGCATAGTGGCGCCGCGACAGAGCCGGCCGCTGCGCCTGCTGATTGCAGACGACGATCCATTGATCATCGAGTCGCTGCAAAGCGTCCTGGCGAGCGAGGGAAACTACGTGAGCTGCGCCGACGGTGGTCAGAAAGCGATCGACATGTTCAATGCGGCCGTCGCCACGGATGCGCGCTTCGAAGCCGTCATCACCGATCTCGGCATGCCGTACGTCGACGGCCGGAAAGTCGCCGCGGCGATCAAGGCGGCCTCTCCCACCACTCCTGTAATCCTGCTGACCGGCTGGGGCCAGCGACTGCTCGCCGACGATGAAATCCCTCCAGGCGTCGACCATGTCCTGAGTAAACCGCCGAAATTGCGCGAGCTACGGGGCTTGCTCGCCGTCCTCAGCAGCGCGAACTCCGGCGTCGCGTAGCTCCTCGATATTCTTTGTCGTTGCCTCGCGCTGGCGGGCCCGTCGCTTGCGCTACGCTGCGGACTTGATCTCGGCTCCGCAACGGCAATGTCATCCGGCAGTCTTGCCGATGAATCACTCCATAGTTGCTTCCCAACACATAGTCGCTTCACTGAGTGGTGTGAGTGAAGCAGTGAGGAATGCGCTTATTTCGCCTGCTGCGAAATGCTGCACGGCGCCGAGTGAACGTCCGCCTCGACGACCACTGAAGCTGCGCTGGACGTCGTCGTCTTCAGAAATACGGTGAGGGCGAGAAAAACCCAGAACATCGGCCGTGCGGGAGCGGGTCGAGACTTGTCCGTGCGAGTCCGTTTCATTGCGAAGATCTCCATGGTTCAACATTTCCGTTGTTGATGTCTTCTAAGCAATTCCCTTGCCACCATGGAAATACCGCGGGATTTCCCTTAGTTTCAGTTCGGCAGGTGAGTTGCGAGTGGGATTCTTGTAAGGCGCCTCGACGTAGGCGCCGCGCGATGTCGGTCTTGCCGCATCGACATAACGTCATGCAAGCGGGCGACTGGCCTATTGAACATATCGGGCGAGGAGATATGTTCGATCGGATCGCGCCAACCGCGCTGGCGCGGTTACTGGCCTTCGAGCGCTGCTTGTTTGCGCCAGTCAGCGGCCTCTTCAGCCCAGCGGCTGGCCGGTGCGAACTCGCTCCAGAATTTATCGGCCTGCGCGAAGAGCGCGAGCGCATCCGAGTTTCGTTGCTGTTGCAGAGCCACTCTGCCGCGCGCAATGACGACGTCTTCGCCAAGCGGCGTGGCGCGCCGATACAGCTTTCGATTTGCTGCATCCGCCTGTTGCAACGTGGCTTCCGCCTTGTCGAAATTCTTCAGCTCCAGATGTGCCAGCCCCAATCCGGTCAGCGCAGCGGTCCGTACTCTGTTGGGCGGATCTTCCGGACCTGCCAGTTGCAATGCTTGTTCATATGAAGTCAGTGCAGCCTGCGCATCGCCGCGTTGCAGAGCCAGCAGGCCGAAGCCGTTGTGAGTGTCGGCGAGCGCAGCTCCCTGCACTTTGGCTGCGATGTTTGCTTTCAGCACGCGCTCCGCTTCCGCTGTCTTGCCGGCAAGCGCAAGGGCTGTGCCGTAGGTCGCGGTCGCGCTCGGCAGCCAGGAGGTTTCGCTTGTGTCGAGGTGCTGCAGATTGGCGACTGATTGCGCGAGTACTTCGATCGCGCGATCGATCTGTCGCGCGCCAACCAAGGCAACGCCGAGACTTGCAGCGACGCGCGCGCCTTCCAATTCGTTGGACGCGGCTTTGCGGGCGCGCTGCAGCGAGGCGATCGACGCGGGCAGGTCGCCGAGTTTCAATTGTGCCCGTGCGAGCCAGGTGAGCTTGGTAGTGACGGAGCCGCTGTTCTCGCCGAAGGCCGCCGCTGCGCTGGTCACCGAGTTCTGCAGATGCGCGATGCCTTCCTCCAACTGGCCGGCATCCACCAGCGCGCGGCCGTAAACGTCTTCGGTTTCGACCAGCAATGCATTGCGCCCGCCGCCGCCGTAGCTTGCAAGCGCGCTGTCGTTCGCCTGCTTCGCGACCTTCAGCGCCTCGGGAATCTGGCCGGCCATCAGGTGCGCCTGCGCAAGCTGGCGCGTGACGAGAATGGTTTCGGAGTGGGTGGGACCGAGTTCGGCAGTTGCGAGATTCATGGCTGCGCGTGTGTCGGCGATCGAACGTGCGTTGTCGCCGTCCTCCACCGCGACGAAACCTCGCATCGCAAGTGCGTTGACCAGCGCGCGCGTCGCGGGTTTGCCGTAGCGGCGCAGGTCCGGTATCGACGCGTCGAGCTTCTGCCTGGCCGCGTCGAAGTGGCCTTCGTTGAGATCGATGGCGGCGATCAAGGCCTGCGCCTGCGCCGCATACAGATCTGCATCCGCCCCGGCGTGCGCAGACTGCTTGATCGCCGCGTCGAGCGTGGCGCGCGCTTCGTCGTACTGTTCCATGTTGCCTTGCGCCTCGCCGACGATCGCGAGCAGTTCGGCGCTGTTGCCGGGCTGCGAGGCCATTTCGTGATCGATGCGTCCCTTCGCCAGCGTCAGCAGCTCCGCCGCCGACATCTCGTGCTTGCCGGTGAAGAACGGATCGGCGGAGCGGAAGATGGACGCGACGAACTCCTTCACTTCCTCGGCATGGCGCTTCTCGGCGCGGGCCACGCGCAATTGCCACGAGGCGACCAGCAAGCCGCTGGCAAGCGCAACCACGACAGCCACAACTGCGCCGACGACCAGCCGATTCTTCTGCGCGAATTTGCGCGCGCGGTACAGTGCCGAATCGGGCTGCGCGAGCACGGGATCGCCGCGCACGTAACTTTCCAGGTCGTCGGCCAGCGCCGCCGCGGTTTCGTAGCGCTCGATGCGTTCCTGCTTCAGCGCCTTGAGCACGATCACATCGAGATCGCCGCGCAGGCCGCGCGCCGCTGCGGGGTTCGCGGCGACACTGCTCGGCACAGGCACTTCGCTGGACAGGATCTCCCAGTCGGTGGCGGCCGATGTCTTGAACGTGTACGGCAGACGGTCCGTCAACAGTTCGTACAACACCACGCCGAGCGAATACACGTCGCTGCCCGTCGTGATCGCTTCACCAGTGATCTGTTCGGGCGAAGCGTATTCGGGCGTAAGCACGCGAGCGCCAATCCGTGTCAGCGCCTTGCTTGCCGCAGTGCCTTCCTCGAGCAGCTTCGCAATGCCGAAATCGAGCAGATGCACCTGGCCCTGCGCGTCGACGAGAATGTTCGACGGCTTGAGATCGCGATGCACGACGAGCCGGGAATGTGCATAAGCCACGGCGCGCGCGACCTGGATTGCCAGCGCCACCTTGGCACGCACGTCGAGTTGCCGTTCGCGGCAATACTCGTCGATGGGTTTGCCTTCAATGAATTCCAGCGCGAGATAGGGACGTCCGTCGGTCGTGATGCCGGCGTCATACAGGCGCGCGATGTTCGAATGCTCCAGGGAGGCGAGAATGTCGCGCTCCTGCACCGCGCGCTCGGTGAGCCGTGACAACGCCCACCAATGCGGCAGCTTGAGCGCAACCTTGCGCTTGATCACACCGTCGTCGCGCTCGGCCAGCCAGACAGAACTCATGCCGCCTTCGCCGATCGCGCGCAGCAGGCGATAGGGACCGATGACGCTGCCGCTCGCAGGCACCTGGACACCACTCAATCCCGCCACGCCGGTGGAGGTGTAGTGAGAGATCGTGTTGAGGATGTCGCCGGTTTCGTGCTCGGCGTGGCGTTGCAGGAAATCGGCGATGGTGGTCTTCAGCCGCGGCTTGGAAGCCTCCAGGGCTGCGAGCCAGGCGGCGCGCTGCTCCGCCGGCAGCGCCAGCGCATCCTTGAGGAGCGCGAGAACCTCGTTGAGGGCCTCGGGGGCGAGATTCATTATTATTGGTTCCGCTCGACAGCACGTACTGCAGTGCATGCTTGTAACCCTGGATGCGCTTGCGCTCAAGCCCATCCGCAGGTTGTGCGGAATTCCAGGACAGTCCGCCCGGCCACCCGATGGCGGAGCCTGGCCGCGGAATCGGCGCGGATCAGCGGGTTAGACGGCGCAGCAGGCGGCCGGCCATGCTCTCCGGCTTCTTTGCCACCGCGCGGCGTGTGGCGGGGAGGCGGACGCCCGTCGATATGCTCTGGGCCACGAACGCCGGCGGCTCGACAATCTGTAGTTCGACATCGGACAGCCGCATCAACTCGTCCGTGGTCACGTTGCGTGTGAACACGCCAGTCGCCGTCTGCCACTCCCAGATACCACGACCGTCGTTCTCGAAACTGACTCGACCGGATTTGCGCTGCGGCTGAACGTCGCGGCGGGCTGGCTGGGAGTCGTCGTACTGTGCCATCGTCATATCCTCGAAATTCTTCTTGCTTCAGTCATTGGAACTACGTAGTTACCGTGTAAGTGAATAATCGACCGCGCCGCGACTGCACAACATGAGACGCACACTCAATGCACGGTTAAGACGCTCCCCTAATTGCGCGATCTGTGGAGTGCGCCAATCGCGGTGCGGCAAATGGCAACCGCTTGCCGCCAGCGGCAACCGGCCACACGTACCATCAGCAACGAATAGGGAAGCTCATGCGCGACGACTCTGCTCAAGCGAAGCGTGAAGGCTCGCGCCGCCACAGCGTGGTGTCAGCCGGCTGCTCGGAGCTGATCCGACGCGCCGCTGCGTATCACCCGCTCTACGGCGACAACCTCAGCAACCATCTGCCGATGGCGCTGATCGCACTCGACCGCATGGGCGCGAGCCATGCGCGGCTGGAGGCGTTCTTCGCGCACTACGTGCCGAAGCTCGAACTTCGCGGCGCACCGGCAGCGCCGACCGATCCGCTGCAATCCCTGGGCGTCGCGGCGGACTTCGAAGCGGTCTTCGCGCATTTCCAGAAGAGCGTGGCGGAGCGTGGCGCGGACGCCGTGCTGCGTGAGTGGTTGCCGAGGCTCATTCCCGGCGTCGCAGCCTCCGCTTTCCACGCAGTGATTCGCCTCGGCTACGGGCTCGACGCGGCCGACGACGGTGAGATCTGCTTCGGCCTCGCGGACTGGGTGATCGAGTATCAACCTCTGGGTAGCCGCGGCGCGACCACCGAGCAAACCTTGGACGAGATCGCCGCAACCATGTCGCAAAGCATCGCGGGCCATCGCTTCCAACCCGGCATCATCGTCGACCGCATGGCCGAAGTCGCGCGCATGCCGGTCGTGCGCAGATCCGCCGCTCAGCCCGAGCGATTGGACTTGGCAGACATCGCAAGATTCGCAATCCGTGCATACGCCGCGCAGGAAGACTTCACTCTGCTGCATCTCGTCACGGGTTGCCATGCCTTCCGCAAGCTCGCGCCGTACATCGACGACGTCGACAATGCTTCTCGCTATCTCTGGCAGGCCGTGCTGACTGGATTTCTCTCGACCGGACTGCCGTACAAAAATCTCCATGCCGCGTCGACCGATGCCGACTGGCGAACGTGCCTGGAAAGCGCCATCCGCTCGGACAACGACCACACGATCAAACTGATTTTCACGGCCTGGGAAGAGGCGACGGCGACAGGCGATCCGCTGTATCTATATGTCGCGGCGCGATTGGCCCAATAGCCTGGCGAAAAAGCTTCCTGTCGACGCTTTACGAATTGGAATTTCTTTGTGCGGCACGCAAGGCTTCCGCATCCGCGAGATCCTGCGGTCGTCCAGCGGAGATTTTCGCGATGAGTAAGTCCTGGCGAGAGATAAACGGCACTGTCAATTCGTTGTCTATCGCAACGTCGACGCGCCTCTGCCAAGCAGCGTCGAAATCCACGCCGCTGATTCGCGACATGATGTCGACCATGACCGGCGGCGTGCCCATGCGGAAGAAGCCTTCCGGATCAGCAAAATCTGTTGCACTGAGTCCCGCAACGGGCGCGCCGAACTCAGTCAGTGCCGCATGCACCGCTACGCTGTTAACCGGGTCCGGCCCAATCAGCAAGTCCATATCCTTGGTGGCTCGCGGCTGTGCGTGAAACGACACCGCGTATCCGCCGACAACCAGATATCTAACCTGGTGGGCGTTGAAGGCGGACAAGAGTTCTTTGAAGTCTTGGAACATCCGAGGATCGTCCATTCAATCCGTAGGCGGCAGCACTGATGTCACTAACGGCACGCATGCGCTCGCGCGCCGGCATAGCCTGCCAGCTGCGGTATTCATCGCCTTTCATTGCTTCCAGGCTGTTGTAACGTCTGATGCTCTTGTCCATCCTCGCGGAATCTAGCAGTTTGTACGCTGCAAAGACACTCCAAGAACAGCCTGCGAGACAGACGGAGTAGCCTCAAGTAATAGAGCGTCTCCAGCCGCTGCGCTGTGCGAATGAGCACGGCCGCCTGGGCCTGCTTTGCTCTCGTCGCCGCGGTAAGATCCAGTTGCGACTCCTTACCATAAGAACTTGAACAAGGCGGGGCGATGGACAACGCGGCAGCAACGTCTCGGGCGTCTGGGGTGGGGATCGATACTTCGCATCGGCGGGTGATCTTTGCCTCGTCGCTGGGCACGGTGTTCGAGTGGTACGACTTTTATTTGTACGGCTCGCTTTCGGTCATCATCGCGAAGCATTTCTTTTCGGGCGTCAATGAGACCACCAGCTACATCTTTGCGCTGCTGGCGTTTGCCGCCGGCTTCTTCGTGCGGCCGTTCGGGGCGCTCGTGTTCGGGCGGCTCGGGGACTTGATCGGACGCAAGCACACTTTCCTGATCACCATCCTCATCATGGGTGCGTCGACGGCCATCGTCGGACTGCTGCCCAGCTACGCGTCGATCGGTGTGGCTGCGCCGATTGCGCTGATTACTTTGCGGCTGTTGCAAGGACTCGCGTTGGGCGGTGAATACGGCGGCGCGGCGACGTATGTTGCCGAGCATGCGCCGCCGCACCGGCGCGGTTTCTACACGAGCTGGATTCAGGCCACGGCAACGCTGGGACTGTTTCTTTCGCTGCTCGTGATCCTGATCTGCCGCGTCGCGCTCGGCGATGCGTTCGAGGTGTGGGGCTGGCGCATTCCCTTCCTCGTGTCGCTGCTGCTGCTCGGAGTTTCCGTCTACATCCGCCTGCAGTTGCAGGAATCGCCCGCGTTCCTGGAGATCAAGCGCGAAGGCAAGCTGTCCACCGCGCCGCTGGCCGAAGCCTTCGGCCAGTGGAGCAATCTCAAGATCGTGCTGCTCGCGCTGTTCGGCGCGACGGCCGGCCAGGCGGTGGTGTGGTACGGCGGGCAGTTCTATGCGCTGTTCTTCCTGGAGAAGATCCTGCAGGTCGACTCCAAGGCCGCCAATCTCGTCATCGCGGCCGCGTTGCTGATCGGCACGCCGTTCTTCGTCGTGTTCGGGTCGCTGTCGGATCGAATCGGCCGCAAGCCCATCATCATGGCCGGCTGCGTGCTCGCCGCGCTGACGTATTTCCCCACCTTCAAGGGACTGACCCATTTCGCCAATCCGGCGCTGGAACGCGCGGTGGCAAGCGCGCCCGTGACGGTGCTGGCGAATCCGCAGGATTGTTCGTTCCAGTTCGATCCGGTGGGCAAGCAAGCGTTCACGAAGTCCTGCGACGTCGCGAAGTCGGCGCTGGCGAAAGCCGGCGTGCCGTATGAAAACGAATCCGCCGCGGCCGGCAGCGTGGCGCGAGTGCGCATCGGCGCCGGCGCGCAAGCCGTGTATGTGGATTCGTTCGCCGGCGACACGCTGGCGAAACCGGCATTCGCAGCCAGCAGCACAGATTTCCTGGCGCGCTTGAAAGCCGCACTGAACATGGCGAGCTATCCACTGAAAGCCGACATGGCGCAGGTCAACTATCCTATGGTGATCCTGTTGTGCGCCTATCTGGTACTTCTGGTCACTATGGTCTACGGCCCCATTGCCGCATGGTTGGTCGAGCTGTTTCCGACGCGCATCCGCTACACGTCGATGTCGTTGCCGTATCACATCGGCAACGGCTGGTTCGGCGGCTTCCTGCCGGTGACGTCGTTCGCCATCGTCGCGGCCACGGGCAACATCTACAATGGCCTGTGGTATCCCATCGTCGTCGCGGTGGTGACCGCGGTCATCGGCACGCTGTTCCTGCGCGAAACCAAGGACGATCGACTCGTGCAGTGATCCTTCCTCGAAGAGGTCCGCCGTGAAAAGAAGAAACTTCTGCATTTCCGCACTCGCCGCCGGCGCAGCGACGCTGCCGTTGAGCCGCTTCGCTGCGGCGGCTGGTGATGACATCGCAGCCATGAGCGGCGCGGGCAAGCAACTCACGTTGAGCACGACGGAGGTGAAGGATTTCGCCGCTGGACTGCGCGGCCAACTGCTGTTGCCCGAACAGGACGGCTATGAAGCGGCGCGCAAAGTCTGGAACGGTGCGTTCGACAAGCGGCCGGCGTTGATCGCGCGCTGTGCAGGCGCCGCGGACGTGCAGCGCGCTGTCGACTTCGGTCGCACGCATGGCTTGCTGCTGGCGGTTCGCGGCGGTGGGCATAGCCTCTCCGGCCAATCGACATGCGACGGCGGCATGATGATTGACCTGTCGCCCATGCATAGCGTGCAGGTCGATCCGCTAGCCAAGAGCGCGCGCGTCGAACCGGGCGCACTGCTTGGCGATCTGGATCGGGAAGCGCAGGCATTCGGTCTTGCAACACCCGCGGGCACGGTCTCGCACACCGGCGTCGCCGGACTCACGCTCGGCGGCGGTTATGGCCGGCTCGCGCGCAAGTTCGGCCTGACGTGCGACAACCTGACGGCGGCGGAAGTCATCACGGCGGACGGTAAATTCGTGCGCGCCAGCGGCAAGGAGAACGCGGACCTCTTCTGGGGATTGCGCGGCGGCGGCGGCAACTTCGGCGTCGTCACGTCGTTCACATACCAACTGCACCCGGTCGAGCCGATTGTGTTCGGCGGCGCACTGATATTTCCGGCCACGCAGGCGCGCGAGGTGTTGAAATTCTGGGCCGACTACGCGCGCGCAGCACCGGATGATTTCTACGCTGAGGCCATCCTGACGCGCGGTCCCGGCGGCATGCCGGCGCTCGTCTTCGACGTTTGTCATTGCGGCCCGCGCGAGCAGGCCGAGCGTGATCTCAAACCGCTGCGGCAAGCGGGCAAGGCCAGCGTCGATGCGCTTGCACCCATCTCATATGTGGATCTGCAGCGCAGTGGCGACGGCACGACGCCGCACGGCCGCAGCTACTACATCAAGTCCGGTTACATGTCGCGCATCGAACCGGCGCTGATCGATGTGGGATTGGAGCTGCTCGCAACCGCGCCGATGGCCGGCTTCGGCCTGATAATGGTGCATCACGGCGGCGCGATCGCGCGCGTCAAACCCGGCGCGACGGCCGTGCCCTTGCGCGATCCGCTGCACAGCGTCGTGCTCAACACAGCCTGGGAAGGCAAAGCGGACGCCGACAAGAACGTGGCCTGGGCGCGCGACGCGTGGCGCAAGCTCGAGCCGTTGACGAACGGCTACTATGTGAACACGGCGAATGCCGACGATCCGCAGAAGCGCGTGCGCGACAGCTACGGAATGAACTACGGTCGGCTGGCGGCGCTCAAACGCAAGTACGATCCGGCGAACCTGTTCCACCTGAACGCGAACATCAGGCCGGCCTAGCAGTCAGCGCCAGGCGAGAGTCGAGGTTTATCGGGAACGATCGATGGCCCGGGCAACGCTCGACGTGGATGGCCAGCCGCCGCTGCCTCCATCAAGAGCTGACGCAGCAACATCCATGTCGGCCGTACCCACACCAAATTTCGTCGTCACGCGCCGCAACGTGCTCAAAGGCAGCGGCGCGTGCTGCTCTCCAAAGCCGTGGGCCGGCCGGTGCGCGTGCAAGGCGGCGCTCGACAGTCACTGGAGCGTTTGACGTAGGTTGAGCTGAGCTTCGAAGCCCAACATTGCGTCGCGCGAACACATGTTGGGCTTCGAAGCTCAGCCCAACCTACCAGAACCGCCCCTCCCGATGCCGGTTCTGGAACCCCGCTTCAGTACAGGCGTGTGCCGTCGCCCAGGATGTTCACTTCGCAATTCTGGGCGCGCTGCGAGCAGTTCCTCACCCAGGTATCACGCACGCTCGGAATCCAGCCGTCGAACCAATCCGCATGGGCCGACAGGCCGGCCGCATTCGGCGAATGATCCGACGACAGACGCCAGTACGCAGGGTCCGCAGCGTTCTGTACCAGATAACGCACGTTCAACTTGATCTCCGGGACGGGCACCGGATGCGACTGGGGGCAGCCTTCCGCGCCCAAGCTGTAGGACATGTGACTCTTGTGGTCGGTCGAATCGAGATTCTTGCCATCCCAGCACGACGGGAAAGTCACCGTCATTGTGACGTATTCGCCCTTGGTGCAAATGGTGGGAATGGAGGCGGAATCCGTGCCGCCGCGACCGAAGCAGCTCCAGCCCGTCATCTTCTGCGGACCCGTCGCGCGCATGTCGCCCGCGATCATTCGCAGCCCGCTGGGCAGCGGTTGATTCGCCGAGATCGGATACGCCGGCACGGTGTAGACCTTGTAGTACCAGATGGTGTTGTCCGGCACGATGGGAGCGCCGGTGCGCGTATCGATCAATGCGGGGATCCAATATGCCGTGCGATTGGCGATGCCGCCGGAGCAGGTGGAGTTGCCGCTGTTCGCGATGGATGTGGGCGTCGAGAACGCATCAGCGCCGGTGTTGCCGAAGAAAGCGTGCAGGTGTGAAAGTCCCGGCTGGCCCGGATAAACGATGGGATCGTTGAACGCCATATGCGAGAACTCGCACTCGGTACGGAACGATCCGCCGTCCGGTGTTTGAGCGAGCACGGCTGTCTCCGCCTTGATGCGCAATTCGGAGGAACCGGGGCTGCCGAGCGGAATACGCGTCAGGTCGACCGTGGTGCAGCCGAGGCTCGCATCGAAGCAGGTGCTTGGAGTCGGCAGCGTGCCTTCTTCGCGCGTATCGGCCACCTCACAATGCTGCTTCTGGCCGGGAGCCGCATCGCCGCCGAAGAATGAGTTGCTGCATTCGAAACCGTACAGGCGATGCAGAACTTTTTTCACGATCCAGCTATTTCCCGTGCCGATACGCACCTGGCGCATGCCGTCGAACTCGCATCCCGCACCGGTGTATAGCTCGGAGCAGAAACTCCAGGACGCGGGCGCCGTGTTGTTGGGCGTCGGGCGCGACGCCGATCCGCTGGACGGTGGTTGCGGCACGGCCGCAGTCACCGTGACGGTTGCGGTACGTGTCGTATTGCCGGTCGCATTGGCTGCAGTGAGTGTGTACGTGGTGGTCGCGGCAGGTCTTACCGTAGCCATGGTGCCGGTCACCATTCCGACGTTCGGACTGATGCTGAGAGTTTGTGCGTCCGTGGTGGTCCAGCTCAGTGTTGTCGCGGCGCCGGCGTCTATCGTGCCCGGCGTTGCCGAGAATGAACTGATCGCCGGGGCGGGAGCCGGCGGCGTGCTGCCGCCGTTGCTTTCCAGATAGCAGCGCTTGGTCACGCCGACCAACGGATCGCCGCCGAAAGTCGCGTTCGTGCAGGGCACGCCGCCGTTCTGTGCAGTCAGCTCTTTGATCACGAAGGTGCTGTTTGCGCCGTAGCGCACGGGGCGCGTGCCGGTAAAGCTGCAGACGCCGAACTCCACTCCACATTCAATCCATGACGTCGCCTGCGGATTTGTGGTCGGCGGGCTCGTGACTGGCGGACTTGCAACGGGCGGCGGTGAAATGCCCGTGCACTTAACTTTCGCATCCGCCCAGTCGCCATGATCGTAGTTGGAATCGGAACTGCTGCCGGGAACGCCATTGTTCTTCGTCACCAGCTTCAGCTGATTCACACCGGAAATGCTCAGCGTGATTGGCAGCGCCGCGCTGGTGCCGGTGAGCACGGTGCTTTCGTAAATGATGTTGCCTTCGGCAAGCACCTGGAAAATCATCGAGCCGCGATTGCCGAGCGCGAAGCGGCCCTTGTAGTCATTGATGCCGGCCACTGCCTGGAAGGTCGTGCATTGCGCATTCAACGCGAACACGACTTCCGAATCGCCGTGCACGCCCAAGCCCTTCACATAGGACGCACCATTGATGATCAACGGCCGGTTGCCGTCGTTGGCGCTGGGTGAACCGATGGATTGATCCCGCTCCACGGGACCGTAATCGGTGCTCGACGACACCCAGTCCAGGTCGCTGAGATAATTTTCGCCGTTCGCCATCTCCTTGATGGCCAGCAGCGCACTGACGCTCGGGGTGGCTTCCTTGGCCACGGCATCCGCCTCGGAAAATGCTTCCACGCCTGCGACGACCCACGGGTCTTCCACGTCGTTCGTCACCGGATCCAGCGCCGCACCGGTGCTCATGGCACCTTGCGCATCAGGCGCTTGCGTGCCGCCGCCGCTGCAGCCGGAAAGCAGCAATGCTGCCGCGAACCAGGGCAGGCTTGCAGCCCGCAGCCATGATGGAAATTCACGCAGAGCGAGGGTACTTGGTTTAGGCACGATGAACTGACTCCTTCAGCATGAGCCCGGCATCAGCTTCCCGCTGGCCGTATGCATCACATTTGTTACGATTCAAATGATTCGCAGCCGGATACGACTTGGATGACTCGCAGCGCGCTTCCTTCATGTGCAGGCACGCGTGTCGACGGGCATTCGCAAGCTTCCGTTGCCGCACGGACTATCCGGGCAGTACAGCAAAGACTTCGGAAGAAGCGCGAGGCAGGACGATCAGGGTGACGGCGAGCAGCTTAGCGGCGTAAGCCTTGCCGGCAACCCCGCTATCCTGGCGCTGACGCGCTTACGGACCGGAGGCTTTGCGTCCCCATCTCGCGATGGGTTTGCTCTTGTGCAGCGGCGCGCAGTAAATCGCACCACTGATGATAAATCAACTGTCGGCGCGCGACGACGCACCCCTGCCACGTACGGCGCGGTGTCGACGTCGTCAGAAAATCCTCAACAGTGCGAGGCTCAGTGCCGCGTCGCGCTCACTTCGACAGTGCCACGAGCGTCTTGAACCCGCCGTAGATCATCCGCTTGCCGTCGAATGGCATATTGTCCGGGCCGGCCATGCTCTTCAGACGCGGGTCGGCCATGACTTTGGCATTGACGCGGTCGCGCTGAGCGCGCGACTTGTATTCGATCCACGAAAACACGACGACTTCGCCGGGCTTGAGCTTGACGGCTTGCGGAAACGAAGTGACCTTGCCGGGCTTCACGTCGTCAGCGATGCACTCGCGGTAGTCGAGCGCGCCGTATTCCATCCAGATCTTGCCGGCCTTGCGGGCGAGGTTGCGATAGGCCTGCACTTTCTTCTTCGGCACCGGAACCACGAAACCATCTACATAGGACATGGCGATCTCCTCGCGTCGGCGATTTGGAATGCTACTTCCAAATGACGAACTCGGCAGAAAAGATCCTACAAGGCTTTGCGAAAAAACCGCCGCCGCGGCCTACCTATTGCGCGATGGAGGCGCGCACGGCGTCGACGGGGTGAATGCGATCCAACGTCTCGCGTAGTCGCTCGACCGACAGCGGTTTGGTCAGCAAGCCGTCCATGTCGGCTGCGAGGCAGCGTTCGAGTTGCCCAGCCATGGCGTTTGCCGTCAGCGCGACGATGGGAATGCGTGTGCCGACTTTCTCCGCGGCGCGGATCTCGCGCGTGGAGGCATAGCCGTCCATCACCGGCATCTGCAGATCCATCAGCACCAGGTCGAAGTGCCCGTGTGCGAACGCGGTCACGGCCTTTTCGCCGTTGTCGGCCACGACCACCCGGCAGCCCAGTCTTTCCAGGAAGCGCTGCGCGACCTTCTGGTTCACAGCATTGTCTTCGACCACGAGCACGTTCCATTCGTAGCGGCGCGCGGCTCCGTCGCCGAGCGGATTCGACACAGGCTGACGCGCGCCGTGCGAGCTGGACACGTCGGTCGCCAGCGGCAGCGTGAACCAGAAGGTGGAGCCCTTGCCGACGACGCTTTCGATGCCGACTTCACCGCCCATCATTTCCACCAGCCGCCGCACGATCGACAGGCCGAGGCCCGTGCCGCCGAAATGACGCGTCGTCGAGGAATCCGCCTGCACGAACGGTTGGAACAGCAGCTCCGCCGTTTCCTGCGAGATGCCGATGCCGGTGTCGCGCACTTCGAAGCGCGTCAGTACCTTGCCGTCCTTGCGGCCGGTGACGCCCACCAGGATCTGGACCTCGCCGGACTGCGTGAACTTGATGGCGTTGCCGACCAGGTTCAGCAGGCACTGGCGGATGCGTTGCGGATCGCCGCTCATGCGTCGCGGCACGCCCGGCTGCACGGTGACGACCAGCTTCAGGTGCTTCGACTGCGCCTGGAAACTCATCATCGCATTCACGTCCTCGACCGTGCGGCGCAGGTCCAGTTCGATGTTCTCGATGTCGAGCTTGCCCGCCTCGATCTTGGAGAAATCCAGAATGTCGTTGATGATGGCCAGCAGCGAGTCGGCGCTGCCGCGGATGGTCTGCGCATATTCGAGCTGCGTACGATCCAGCGGCGTGTCCAGCAGCAGCGTCGTCATGCCGATGACGCCGTTCATCGGCGTGCGGATTTCATGGCTGACGTTAGCGAGGAAGTCGCCCTTGGCCTGGTTGGCCGCCTGCGCCGCCTCGGTCGCGCGGATCAACGCATCACGCGCTTCGCGCGCTTCGGTCACGTCCTGGATCGAGCCGGCCACGCGGACGGGCCTGCCTTGCGCATCGCGTTCCGAATCGGCGCGCGCGCGCATCCAGATGTAATGCCCTCTGACGTGGCGCATACGCAATTCGATGTCGAGCGGCACACCGTGATCGAAGTGCGCTTTGTTCGCCGCGATCACGCGCTGCACGTCATCGGGATGTGTGATGGATATGCGGTGCTCGATCCCCCCGGGCAACTGTCCTTCCTCGTAACCCAGGAGGGCTTCGTAGCGCGGCGACGCCCACAGCGAGTCGTTCTGCAAATCCCACTCCCACAAGCCATCCTGCGTGCCGCGAATCGCGCGCTCGAAGCGCTGGCGCACACTGCGCAGATCATCCTCGGCAATCTTCTGCTGATGGATGTCCTGGACGGAACCTGACATGCGCACCGGCTTGCGCTGCTCGTCGAACTCCGCCATGCCGCGCAAGCGTATCCAGCGCCACTCGCCGTCGGCGCGCAGCATGCGAATCTCCATCACCAGCGGCGTGCCTTGCTCTATGTGTTCCGTGAACGTCGCCTCTTCGCGCGGCCAGTCCTCGGGATGCACGTGCTTCAGGTAGCTCTTGCGCGTCCTGAATCCTTCGTACGTCGCCGCGTATCCCAGCAGCGAAAAGAAACTGGGGGAGTTCCACGCGTTGCCCGTTGCCAGATCCAGATCCCAATGGCCCTCGTCGCTCGACAGCGAGGCCCGTTCGAGGCGGCGCTGCGCATCGCGCAGTTCGGCGGCCTGGAGCCGCAACTGTTCGGCGGCTTCGACTTCGCTGGTGACGTCGAGCGTCACCCCGACGATGCAGGTGATCTCGCCGTTGGCGTCGTAGATCAAGGCGCCGCGTCCTTCCAGATGGCGGATGACGCCGTCGGGATAGGCGACTCGATAGCGATGGTTGACGAAGCGCGCCCTGGCCTTGAGCGCCTCCTGGTGATTCGCGAACAGCAGTTCCAGGTCGGTGGGATCGATCATCGCGAAATAGCGGGCACCCAGCTCGGCCATGGGCACGCCGTCCAGGCCCAGCTCGGTAGGACGATTGACGTCCCAGACGTAGACGCCATGCATGTCGCTTTGCCACGCCCAGAGACGCGCGGTCTGCGCAACGATCTTGACGTTGGCGCGCAGCACGGACAGCGTCTCGTCGCGTCGGCGCAGTGAGGTTTGGGCACGCGCCAGAGCGTCGCGCAGGGATTTGTTCTCCTGCTCGAGCGCGGCAATCGCCTGCTTGTCTGAATCAACGCTCACTGCGAAGTCGCCCCGGAACGTGAATTGGCACCTGGTCGCGCATGGTCACTGCACGATACTGGGCGAGTCCATCACGAACGCCCGCGCGGCCAAGGTGACCCGCGCAACAGATTGCACCGAATAAGGGAAATACTTAGCCTGCGGCCGCGTCGCGCTCCGCCTTAACGTGACGGCGTTCGCTGTTGCGCCGCATCCTCGCGCCGCCTACGCGGCGCGAAATTCACTCCCGCGGCACAGCGGGGGGCGTCTCCTGCAACACCTGCTGCACCGCGTCGCACAACTCCTTCACCGTGTTGGGCTTGTAGATGACCTTGCGAATGCCCACCCGCGCCGCCTGGTCGCGCAATTCATCGGTGACGTAGCCGCTGGTCAGCACCACCGACATGTCGGGGCGAATCTTCATCAACTCGGCGGCGACGTCCAAGCCCGAAGCGCCCGGCATGTTGAAGTCTGTCACGGCGAGATCGAAGCGCAGCGGCGCGGCGCGGAACGCATCCAGCGCATCGACCGAATTCGTGAAGCCGCTCACTATGTAGCCCGACCGCTCGAAGATGCGCGTCGTCAACATCACCAGCGCTTCTTCGTCGTCGAGATACAGCAGGCGCTGGCCGCCGCCTTGCGGCAACATCGCCGGCTGCGCGGCCGGCAGCTCCGCGAGCGCGCCTGAAGCGGCCGGGAAATAGATATCAAAGGTCGATCCCGCCCCGACGGCGCTGGTAACGACGATCGCACCTTCATGGCCATCGACGATCCCGTGCGCCACGGCGAGCCCGAGGCCGGTGCCCTGCAGTTGTGACTTGGTGGTGAAGAACGGCTCGAAGATGCGGGCGCGCGTCGCATCGTCCATGCCTCTGCCAGTGTCACGCACCGACAGGCGCGCGTAGACGCCAGCGTGAAGCTCCGCGTCGAGTCGCGCGGCATCCTCGCCGAGCACCACCCGACGCAAAGTAACTTCGATGCTGCCGCGTTCGGCGCCCAGCGCGTGCCAGGCATTCGTCAGGATGTTGAGCAGCACCTGCTGGACTTGCGTGGCATTGGCGAGAACGTTCGGCACGTCGGGCGCGAGCGAAACGACAAGCTCGGCTGTGGACGGCAGTGCGACGCGCAGGAATCCCGCAGTTTCCTCGACGACTGGCGCGAGCGAAAGCACGACGCGCTGCGGCTGCTGTGCGCGCGTGAACGTCAGTATCTGCTGCACGAGATTCTTCGCGCGGCTGCCCGCCTTGAGTATCTCGCGAATGCTCTGCTGCGCGGCGTGCTCCGCGCCGACGTCCTGCAGCGCCAGCTCGGCGTTGCCATTGATGGCGCTGAGCACGTTATTGAAATCGTGCGCGATGCCGCCGGCCAGTGCGCCGATGGCTTCCATCTTCTGTGACTGGCGGAACTGCTCTTCGAGTTCGCGGCGCGCGGTGACGTCTTCGGCGACGCCGGCGATGCGATAGGGCTTGCCGTCGGCATCGCGAATTGGAAAGGCGCGTTCGCTTATCCAGCGCACGCTGCCGTCGGGGCGCACGACACGATATTCCTCGACGTAATCGCCCCGCGACTGCTTGGTGCGCGTATCCGTGCCGACACGTTCGCGGTCGTCGGGATGCACGGCATCGAGCCAGGCGCTCGGATCGGCGTAAACGCTGGCGCAGGTGCGCTGCCAGATCTTTTCGTAGGCCGGACTGAGGTAGAGCATCTGGGTCTTGGCCGCGTTGGTCATCCAGAACACTTCTTCGATGTTCTCCATCACCTGGCGGAAGCGTGCTTCGCTCTCCTTCAGCGCCTCTTCGGTGCGATGCCGGTTTATGCAGATGGTCGCGGTGTGCGACGCCGCTTCGATCAGCCGCAGGTGTTCCGCGCGCGGCAAGCCGGGCTGGCGATAGTAGATCGCGAACGTGCCGAGCACGCGGCCTTGCGGATCGAAAATCGGCGTGGACCAGCAAGCACGCAGACCGACTGGCAGCGCCATATGCCGGTAGGCGTCCCACAGCGGATCGCTGGCGATGTCGGCGACGAACACGGGCTCGCGCCGGAATACGGCCGTGCCGCACGAGCCAGCCTGTGGACCGATGGGAGCGCCGTCGAAGGCCTGCGAGAACTCTGGAGGCAGGGTCGGCGCGGCGCCGTGCCGTATATGCGTGCCGGCTTCATCCAGTAACTGGACCGAACACAGCATGTCGGGGAATTGCGCCTCCACCGCTTCCAGCAGCACCGTCAATGTCTCGCGCAGCGGCGCGTCGGCCGCGATCATTTCAAGCACGCGCATCTGCCCGGCCGTAAGCGCCTCGGCACGCCGGCTCGCATCGAGTTCCGCATCGCGCGTGCGCAGGGCACGGCGCAGCGAGCGGCGGTTCCATAGAAGCACGACCGCGAGCACCAGCAATGCGGCAACGCAGAAGAGTAGAAAGTCTTGGGGGGTCACGGCTGAATCGTTCGCTTTGCGGCGGTCGCGCCAGGGAATAGATCAGGTGCCGATGCATTGTCGCTGAAACTTGGCGCGCCGGCACTGCTTTGCATGCAGCGGCGTTCCGGCCTCGCATCGTGGCGCTTGCAGTTCACCTGGTCTTGCGACCATCGCCGCTGCATCGAAGCGCTTCGTATACAGCGGCACTGCGTTGCATCAAACCGGCATGGCGGCCAGCATGCCTTTCATGAATACTGTGTCCTCAAGGCGCGCCCTTCGGCCACCACAAGCAGTGATCTTCGGCGATCGCGCGCCGGAATGCTGCCATGCAACGAGGCCACGATGCGTCATCGATACGCGTGTCTTTCCGCTCTGCTCTTATGCTTGGCCGTATGTCTGGGCTCGCATGCTGCTAATGCCCCGTCTGCCGTCACCTTGGCGAAAGCACCCTATCGCGCCGGCTCGATGGCGCTTCACTGCGGTACGCTGGTAGACGGCGTCGCGCCGCAACCGCTGCACGACGTCACTGTGTTCATTGTCGAGGGTCGCATCGATTCGATTAAGCCGGGATATGCCGCCGTCACCTATCTGCCCTCGCTCGACCTGCGCGAATATACCTGCCTGCCCGGCCTGATCGACATGCACTCGCACCTGACCGACCGGCCCGAAGACACTGCCGACATGAAGGTTTATTTCACACGCACGCGGCAGGAAGTCGCCACGCTTGCGGCTCAACACGCGAAACAGACGCTGCTCGCCGGCTTCACGTCGGTGCGCAACCTGGGCGAATACCTCGCATGGTCGGATCGCGACCTGCGCGATGCCATCAATCGCGGCGAGATCGCCGGGCCGCGCATCCAGGCCTCCGGCTTCTACCTGACCATCGCGCAGGGCGGCGGGGATCTGTTCGTGCCCGGACAGCCTGAAGCCGCGAAGGGCTCCCGCTATCGAGCCGGCGTCGCGCAGGGAGCTGAAGAGTTTCGAGTCCGGGCGCAAGCGGCGGTCGACGGCGGTGCGGATGTAATCAAGGTCATCGCTTCCGGCGCCGTACTGGCGTTCGGCGGTGTGCCTGGCGCGCCGGAAATGAAGCCGGACGAAATCGCTGCGGTCGTGAAAGTCGCGCACGCGGCGCATATCAAAGTAGCGGCACATGCGCACGGCGCGCAATCCATCAAGGAAGCCATCCTCGCCGGCGTCGACACCATCGAGCACGCGTCGATGATTGATGATGAAGGCATCAAGCTGGCGCGTGAGCACGACGTCGCGTTGTCGATGGACGTCTACAACGGCGACTACATCGACACCGAAGGCCGCAAGCAGGGTTGGCCCGCGGAGTTCCTGCGCAAGAACGCGGAGACGACGGAGATCCAGCGACAAGGCTTCACACGCGCGCACGCGGCTGGCGTGGCGATCGTCTACGGCACGGACGCGGGAGTGTTTCCGCATGGCCTGAACGCGCGCCAGTTTCCCATCATGGTCCAGCGCGGCATGACGTCGATGCAAGCCATCCAGGCCGCCACGTCCGTCGCTGCGAAATACATGGGCTGGGACGATCGCATCGGCGCGATCGTGCCCGGTAGGTTGGCAGATGTGATAGCGGTCAAAGGCGATCCGCTCAAGGACATCGAGCGACTGCAAGACGTGGCCGTCGTCATCAAGGACGGGCAGGCATTCAAACTGCCGGAGAGGCGTTAATTGACTTGGCGAACCTGGACGACTTTCTGGCTGCTCTGTCTGTTGTGGGGCATTCCGTACTTCTTCATCAAGCTCGCGCTGGTGGAGCTGTCGCCGGCATGCGTCGCATGGAGCCGCATCACGCTCGGCGCGCTCGTGCTCGTGCCCATCGCGTGGCGGCGCGGCGTGCTGCTGCCGACGTTGCGCCACAAGGGCGCGATTGTCGCGTTCGCCGTCACGGAACTCGTCGTGCCGTTCTCGCTCATTTCGCTCGGCGAGAGCTGGATCAGCTCGTCACTGGCCGGTGTGCTTATCGCCGCCGTGCCGTTGACCGTCGTCATCATCGCACCGCTGTTCGGCGTGCGCGAACACATGAGCGCGCGCCGGCTGTTCGGCCTCGTGGTGGGGCTCGCCGGCGTCGTCGTATTGTTGGGCGTGGACACGATTTCCAGCGCCCAGCAGTGGGCTGGTGTCGCTTGCATGGTCGGTGCGATCGTCGGCTACGCGGTCGGGCCGCTGGTCGTGCAACGTTACCTGTCGGGAGTGGACGAGCTCGGTTCGCTGGCGGCCAGTCTCCTTGTGGCATCCATCATCCTGGCGCCGGTGGCGTTGTGGACGGCTCCGCATACGATTCCGTCCCCGCTCGTGCTGACTTCGGTGGCGATACTGGGACTGTTCTGCACGGCGCTCGCGCTGCTGCTGTACTTCTATTTGATCCACGCGGCAGGTGCGGCGCGCGCTTCGGTCGTCGCCTATATCAGCCCGGCCATCGCCGCCGTGCTCGGCATCTTCGTGCTGCAGGAACAATTCGGCATCGGCATCGCGGCAGGCCTCGCGATCATCTTGGCGGGGTCGTGGCTGGGGACGGGTGGCGTGAAGCAGAGCCCCGATTCGCCATAGTTCGCCACCGTCTTACCGTCATCGTTGGGTGACGCAGGAGACGCGCAAGCTGCATCCTGCTGCGGATTGCTTCAGGGGCAGCGGTTGCCGGGAAGGGACTAAGCGGCGGCGGTGAAGTCCCGGCTGAAGGTCATGATACGTCCGCGCGGTTCGCTCGCGCGCGTGCTGCCGCTGAACGGCTGTTCGGATTTTGCAAATCCCTGCGCGAGCATCAGCGAGCTGAAGCGGCCGCGATGGCCGCGGCCGGGATCGGCGACCAGCACGCGTGCCGACGGTTTTGCGTGCGCGGCGATGAAGCCGGCCAGCAAGGCGGGATGATCGCGTTCGTACAGCACGTCGCTGCCGACGATGAGATCGAACCTGCCGAGCCGCGGATTCGGCCCCAGCCATTGGGCGTGCTGGAAGGGCAGCGGCGGCAGGCCATTGAGTTGCGCGTTGTGCTGCAGGAACTCATCGGCGAGCGGATGGTGATCGCTGGCGACGATATCGGCGCCGCGCTTGTGCAACACCAGGCTCGACAAGCCGGCCCCGCAGCCCACTTCGAGAATCTTCAGGCCGCCGATGGGAACGTGCGTCATCTCTTCGGCGAGCGCGAGGCCCGCCGGCCAGAGCATGCCGAACAGCGGCCACGTCGCTGAGGAAATGCCGGCCCGCTCCGCGCTGCCATCGGGATCGTGGTATTGCTGCCGGTCGCTCAGCGTGCGGATGCGGTACTCGGCACCGCCGATGCGCAGTGTGACGGTCTCAGTGTGGTAGCCCGACATCGCGCTACGAGATGCGCAAGATGCGATTCTCGCGCCACGGCGACTTCACCAGCACGCCCTCGCCGGCTGTCTCTTCGTCCTGCGATTTGAACACCGCCCCGGTCGGCGCGGCAGGACAACTGCCGCCGCTCGCGCGATAGCTCAATGCTGCCGCCAAACGCGCTTCGCTGGGATCGCCGATCTCGTGATTGAAATCGTCGAGCACCGAGCAGCCCGGCAGTGTCTCGCCCGGCTTTACGACGGTGTTGGCGGGCGAGAAGCCGTCGGCGTAGTCGCCGAAGCCGGCCGCGTTGACGCCTTTGAACTGGATGGAGAAGTACGTCGTGCCGCAATTGTCGGCGGGATAGAAGCCGTACGGCTTGCCGCACGTCGAGCCGCCGATCTGCACCACCTGTACGTTCACACCGCGCAAGCCGTTCATGATGGATTCGCTCGCCGAGCAGGTGCCGGAGCCGGTAATCACGAATACGCGCGGCAGATCCAGCGTCGGCAGCGCCTGCGGCGTGCCGCCGGCGAACTGCGTCGTGGTGTGAAAAGGCGTGGGCACGAGCGGCCGGCCCGTCACCGCATCCGTGGTCGGATGCTTGTCGTTGAAGATGAGGCTTTCGAAGGTGAGTCCGCTGGTGCGGTTCGGGCCGGCGATCATGTACGCCAGCTCGCTCGCCAGATCCAGGTAGCCGCCGCCGTTGTAGCGGATATCGAGCACGAGGTCTTTGACGTTCGCGGCCTTGAGCGTATTGACCGCGTTGATCAGCTCGGCTTCGGCGGTCGCGATGTGGTCGTTGAACAGCAGGTAACCGACATTGCCGTTTAACGTGGAAATCGGCATGACGTGCTGCACCGGATCGAGCGTCACGTTCGCGGATTGCAGTGTCACCGTGCCGACCACGCCGGAGTTGTCGCGCAGCGTGAGCTGGTGGGTCTCGTTCGCAGCATCAGGGAACAGGCCCGCATTGAGTATGTCGACGATGGCTTGCGTGTTGCCGTCGACCGCATCGGCGCCATCGACCGCGAGCACGACGTCGCCGCGGCCGACGCCGGCGGTCGCGGCAGGTGATCCAGGCTCGATGAAAGCGGCGATGATCTGCCGCCCCGGCGCCTGACCTTTCGCGATCAGCCATTGCACGCCGTAGCCCGCCTCGATGCCTGATTGCGACAGCATTTGCCACTCGGCCGTCGTAAGGATGAAGTGGAATCGATCCTTGTCGTTGCCCGACGCGGTCGTCGCCAGCGTCTTCATCAACTTGAAGTAGTCGCTCGTCGTACTTAGCGCAGGGTTCGCGTCGACGACTTCGCTGTACCAGAGATACGTTTCGTTGGTCCACGAACGCAGATAGTTGTTCTGCGCGGCGGCCGTCGTGCATTGCGATTTGAAATTCGCGGACGGCTGGAACACGTTCGGCACGAAGGTCGTGCCGCCGACAGAGATGCTGTCCGGGGGACCGCTACCGCCGCCGCCGCCGCAACCGGCGAGCGTCAGCAGTGCGCCGCCCGCGAGAATCGCGGCGTAACGGCTGCAGATCTGCCAACGAGTCTTGCGGCAAAGCGCGCTGCGGCACACTGCGGCCATTACGATTCTCCCTGAATTTAAGGGTCCATCATCGCGTTACGCCGGTGGCGGCGCAACCGGCGCGGAAATTACGGGCATACTGGTTCTCTAGTCGAATTTTTTGGTCGAATTCTCGGGTCGAATTCTCTGGTCGAAAGCGGCCGAGGCCCTTCGACGGCGCCCGGCAAAAGGCGTGACTTTTGCCGGGCTAGCGAACTTGAGAGAGCACTTATGTCCGCTGCGGTGGGGGAATCCAAACTGATCGGCCGGGGGCAGCAGCGCTACCTCCTCGCCGTGCTATGGCTCGCCGCATTGCTCGTCTACGTCGGGATGCTGTTCGGCCTGCCCGACGGCTCCGCCGACTGGATCAACAATATCGCCTGGACGCTCGCGCCTGCGAGCGCCGCAGTGTTCTGCTGGCGGACGGCGCACGCACTGGATAGCCGCAGCAGCGTCGCCTGGTGGCTGATGACCGCAGGCTGCTGCGCATGGCTGATCGGCCAACTATTCTGGGATTACTACCAGCTCGTGCTCGGCGTCGCGCAGCCGTTTCCGAACATCGGCCAGGTGTTCTATTCGCTCTTCCCGGTATTCGTGATCGCCGCTATCGCACGCCTGCCCGAATCGCATCACGCCGCGCCGCCGGCGCTGAAAAACTTCGGCAACGTCGCGCTCGTCGTGTGTTGCCTCGCGGTCACAGTCGTCCTCGGCTTGTTGGAGCCGGCCGCGCAGTCGGGTGCGTCGCTGCCGTTTCTGTGGGCTGGCGGATTGCAGGCGCTGCTGGTGGCGGCGACTTTTCTCTACGCGCTGTACACGCTGTGGACGTATCGCTGGAATACGACGTGGGCGCCGATGCTGCTGCTGGTCATCGCCAGCGGCATCTATTCGGTCACCAACCTGATCTATTCGCATTCGATACTGACGGGCACGTACCTAGCCAGCGACGCGATCAACTCGTGCTGGCTGGTCGTGTTCGGCCTGATCGCAGTGGCTGCAGCGGAGCGCCGCTGGATTGCCGGGCATCCTGCCACCGCACCGTCGTATCGCCTGCTGCGGCGGGAGCGCTGGCTGGAAGCAGTCGTGCCGGCCTTGCTCATCATCATCATGGTGATCGTTGCGGTCGCCAGCTCGACAGTGTTGACGCAACGCGTGATCGGCTGGGCCGCCGCGTTGTTCATTGCGTTCGCGGTCGTGCTCGGCGCGCGCGAGGCATGGATCCAGAGCGATGCGCAGCGGCTGACGAACGAGCTGGTCAGTACCAACCAGCAACTGCAGCGGGCCAACACCGAGCTGCGCGACAGCGAGGCGCGCTATCGCGACCTGAACACCGCGCTGGAGCGGCGCGTCGTCGAACGCACCGCCGAACTCGAACGTGCCTACGCCGAGCTGGAAGGTTTCTCCTACGCCGTCGCACACGACCTGAAAGCGCCGCTGCGCGCCATCAACAGCTTCGCGCATCTGCTGCGCGAGGAACTGGGCGACAGCCTCGACGGGCGCGCGCGCGACCATGTCAACCGTATCCGCGGCGGCTCGCTGAAGATGGCGGCGCTGATCGACGACCTGCTGGCGTATTCGCACATCGAGCGGCGCGACCTGTTCGAGAGCCACGTCGAGCTACAAGATCTGGTGCAATCCATGCTGGCACTCCACGCCGACGAGCTTCACCGGCGCGATGTGAAGCTGGTGACGGACATCGAACCGATCGTGCTCTATGTCGACGCGGAAGGCCTGGCGCTGGCGCTGCGCAACCTTTTGGAGAACGCGCTCAAGTACACGCGCGATGCACATCCGCCGCACGTCGAGATTCGCGCGCACCGCACCGGCCGCGGCCTGCTGTTCACCATCCAGGACAACGGCATCGGCTTCGACATGCAGTATCACGACCACATCTTCAAAGTATTCCAGCGGCTGCATCGCGACGACCAGTACCCCGGCACCGGCATCGGCCTGGCGCTGGTGAGAAAGGCGGTCGAACGACTCGGCGGCAAAGTGTGGGCGGAGAGCGCCGTCGGCGCAGGCGCGAAGTTTTACGTCGAACTGCCGGCGCGGACGATCGCGCGAGCATGATCTCGTAGATTTCGTAGGTTGGGCTGAGTCATGTAGGTTGGGCTGCGAAGCCCAACAATCCGTGCGGGCAAGAATGTTGGGCTTCGAAGACTCAGCCCAACCTACGGGGGCTACGGGGACTACGGTGAGTGCGCGACGGCCACACCGTCGCAATGCGCGCGGGCATCGCCTTGCGATCCAGGCTGAACACCAGCACCAGGCAACCCACCAGTGCCAGCGACATCCCGGTCGCGAAGGTCGCCGTGTAACTGAACGCATCCGCGAGCGCCGCGGCGCAGAAGTTGCCGGCGCTGTCGATCAGCACGACGGCACTGGCAAGCAGCGTGTAGTCGGTGCTGGCGTGGTCAGGATCCGAGGCATCCATCATCAGCGTGAACAGCGCCACCGTCGCCATCGTGCCGATCACGCCCTCGCACACCGTCACCGTCCACAATAGATTGATGCCGCCTATGCCCATCGCGGCAACCACGTAAAGAATGAAGCACGCACTTTGGCCGAGGCCGCTATAGAGCAGCGCATTGCGCCGGCCGACGTTGAAGACGAACCAACCGCCGATGAGCGCGCCCACCAGACTGGTGCCCGAACCCACGACGCCCTTCATCAGCGCGATGGTTTCGAGCGACAAGCCACTGTCGCGAACGAATGGTCCGACCAGGCGCGAGATCATCGCGTCGCCGAAGCGATAGCAGCAGATCAACGCGACCAGGCGCAGCATGCCCGGCGTCTTCAGCCGCACGAACCAGCCGATCAGCAGCTGCCCCGGTGTGCGCACAGCAGACCCGACCTCGCGCGGCGGCTCGACGAGCGACAACACCGGCAGCACCGTCAGCGCGAGTATCGCGGCCATGCCGAAGAACATCGTGGTCCAGTTGCTGCGGGCGAATATCCACAGCAGCAACCCGCCGCCGGCAATCATGCCGAGTCGATACGCGCCCACCTGGATCGCATTCGCGAGGCCGCGCTCGCGCGTGTCGAGGATGCGAACGGCAAGGCCGTCGGTGACGATGTCCTGCGAGGCTGCGATGAAACTGAAGATGAACGCGGCGGCGAGCACGACGGTGTAGCCGTGGCTCAGATCGAGCTGGGTCAGCAGCAGCGCCCCGGCAACTGACGAGAGCTGCCAGAACAGCAGCCATTGCCGGCGCGTGCCGATGTGATCGAGATACGGCGCCCACAGGAATTTCAGCGCCCAGGGCAGGTACAACAGGCTGGTCGCACTGATCGCCTTGAGCGAATAGCCCGAGTCGCGCAGCAATATGGGCAGTGCCTGGGTGAAGAACCCATAGGGCAGGCCCTGCGCCAGGTAGAGCGCGGTGAGCAGGAAAACATTGCGAGTGCGGCCGGGCGTCATTGTGGGCGTGGCGCAACCGAGCTACTCGTGTCGCAGCGCCTCGATCGGGTCGAGTTGCGCGGCGCGCTGCGCCGGGAAGTAGCCGAAGACGATGCCGACGGCGGCGGAGAACACGAAGGACAGAATCACGATGGACGGATTCAGCACGAACGGCACCCGGAAGGCGTGCGTGGCCGCCGCGCCCGCGCTCAGGCCGAGCACGATGCCGATGAAACCGCCGAGCGCCGCCAGCACGACGGCTTCGATCAGGAATTGCAGCAGCACGTCGCGCGCCATCGCGCCTACCGCCAGGCGCGTGCCGATCTCGCGCGTGCGCTCGGTGACGGAGACCAGCATGATGTTCATGATGCCGACGCCGCCGACGATCAAGCTGACTGCCGCGACGGCGCCGAGCAGCGCTGTCAGCACGCGTGTCGAACTGGTGAAAGCGCTCGCCACTTCCTTCAAGTCGCGAACGTTGAAATCCTGATCCTCGCCCGGCCGTATCTTGCGGCGCTCGCGCAGCAGGCTTTCCAGATCCGCCTGCACTTTCGCGGTCGAAACGCCGTCGCGCGCCGATACCAGGATCGCGCCGACGTCGGCGTTACCCGCCATGCGCCGCTGCAACGTCCGCAACGGAATCACGACGAGATCGTCCTGATCCTGGCCGAAGCCCGACTGGCCCTTCGCGGTCAGCACGCCGATGACCTGGCACGACAGCTTGTTGAGGCGGATCGTCGTGCCCACCGGGTCTGCGTTGCCGAACAATTCCGTCTTCACCGTGTTGCCGAGCAGGCACACGGCCGCACCGCCGCGCAGCTCGGAATCGGAGAAATTACGGCCCGACGCCAGCGTCCAGTCGCGCACCTGCAGGAACTTGTCGTTCGTGCCGGTGACCTGCGTCGACCAGTTGCTGTTGCCGAAGATGGCCTGGGCGCCGGAGTTGGAGCTGGGCGCGACGGCTTCGACGCCGCTGAGTTCGGCTTCGATCGCGCGCACGTCCTCCATGCTGAACGGCGGCGCCGAAGAACGTGCGCCGCCGCCGCCGCCGAATCCCTGGCCGCGGAATACCTGCAGCAAGTTGGTGCCGAGCTTGCCGATGTCGGCTTGAATCTGCGCGGTGGCGCCGTCGCCGATGGTGATCATGGTGATCACGGCGGCAACGCCGATGACCATGCCCAGGATGGTGAGCGAAGAGCGCAGCACGTTGCGGCGGATCTCACGCAGCGCCAGCACGATGGCATTCAGGAACATCTGCGGTCTCCGCCGGTAGTCATGATCGCGTTCAACCTTCGCGCACGGGCTGGTTGGCAACGTCGCTTTCGATGTTGCCGTCGCGGAAGCGCACGATGCGGCGCGTCCAGGCGGCGATTTCCGCCTCGTGCGTGACCATCGCGATGGTGATGCCGTGCTTCTCGTTGAGATCGGTCAACAGCTTCATGATCTCGATGCTGGTCTGGCTGTCGAGGTTGCCGGTGGGTTCGTCGGCGAACAGCACCTTGGGCTGCGACACGATGGCGCGCGCGATGGCGACGCGCTGCTGCTGGCCGCCCGACAGTTCGGCGGGCACGTGCTTTTCACGACCGCTCAAGCCCACTTCGCGCAATGCCTTGCGGGCGCGCGCATGGCGTTCGGCGAGCGGTACATGCCGGTAGATGAGCGGCAACTCGACGTTTTCGAGCGCAGTGGTGCGGCTCAGCAAGTTGAAGCCCTGGAATACGAAGCCAAGATAGTTGCGGCGCAGCAGCGCACGCTGGTCCGCGCTCATGTCGCCGACCGCAACGCCGAGGAACTTGTACGTGCCGAACGTCGGCGTATCCAGGCAGCCGAGCACGTTCATGCAAGTGGACTTGCCCGAACCGCTGGGGCCCATCACCGCCACGAACTCGCCGGAGTCGATGCGCAGATCGATGCCGCGCAGCGCGCGCACCTCGCCCTCGCCATGGCCGTAGATCTTGGCGACCTGCGACAATTCGATCACCGGCAGCGATGCGGAGGGCATGCCGGTCATTGCTTCTTGGCGGTTTCGGAATCGACGATGATCGGCATGCCGGGTACGAGCTTGCGTTGCATCGCTTTCTTGAAAGTCTCGGACATGGAGTTCTTGTCGCTCTGGCCGTTTTGCTGGCCATTTTGCTGGCCGTTTTGCCCGCCGTTCATGCGCGCCATGCCATTGGCGCCGTCGGGCAGCGGCAGAACCTGCGTGTTGCGTCCGTCGGTCGCACCGGGGCGGAACACCACCAGCTCGGGCTTGCCGTTCTCCAGGATCCACGCGCGGCCCATGCGGCGCGCGGCATTGCTCTGCTGGCCATTGAAGTTGCCGAAACGCTGGCGACCCTGCTGCGGCATGATTGCGGACAGCGCGCTGCGCTGCTGCTGGGCGCCGGGCGCGCCGGGAACCTGTGCACCTTCCGGCGTAAAGCGCAGCGCCGCGTTGGGAACCAGCGTCGCATCCTTGATCGCGGTCGTGACGATTTCCGCCGTTGCCGTCATACCTGGGCGCAGCAGCAGGTCGGAGTTGTCGACTTCGAGCACCGTCTCATACGTCACGACGCCGGTGGAGGTCGCGCTCGCGGCCGTGCTGGTCGACGACGAACTCTTCTGCGTGTTGTTGGAAGCGAAGTGCACTTGCGTGATGTGCGCGGAGAAGGTGCGATTCGGGAACGCATCGACGGAGAAGGTCGCCGTCTGGCCGACTTCCACCTGGCCAACGTCCGCTTCATCGACGGAAACGTGCAGCTCCATCTTCTTCAAGTCTTCGGCGAGCGTGAACAGGATGGGCGCCTGCAGCGAGGCGGCGACGGTCTGGCCGGGCTCCACCGAGCGCACCAGCACGACGCCGTTGATGGGCGATTTGATCTGGTTCTTGCTCAGGTCCGTGCGCACCGCTTCCAGGCTCGCGCGCGACTGCGCCACCCCTGCTTTCGCGGCGGCGACATCGCCGTCGGCGCGATCCGAGGTGGCTTCGGCCAAGTCCATGTCGGCCTGCGACGGAATCTTGTTGTTGCTCAATTCACGCACCTTGAGCAGGCGCTGATAGTTGGCATGGGATTCCTTGGCGCTCGCGCTGCTTTGGAGCAGGCGTGCTTCGGCAGCCGCCAGCGAACTCTCCGCCTGCAGCACCTGCGCTTTCAAGCGCTCCGTGTCGAGCACCGCGAGCACTTCGCCGGCCTTCACCACGTCGTTCACGTCGACATTCACCTGGCGCATGGTGCCGGACAATTCACTGCCGATGTCGACCTGGTTGCGCGGCTCGAGATTGCCGGTGGCCGTCACGGTTACCGTGAGGTCGCCCTTGGTCACCTCCTGGGTGATGTAGCGCGTCGGCGCGGTGCTATTGCGGCCGAGGAAAAAGTAACCGACGGCGATGACGGCAACGGCGATGACGCCCCACTTGATCCAACGCTTGTGCGGCGACGGCGCGCGGGTTCCATACGCGCCAAGCGAGGCGGCGACGTCGTTGGGCGAGGCTTGAGTTTCGGTATCCATAGTCGATTCGGCAAATGCCTTGGGTCTTCGGTTCAGAAGGGGTCAACGGGCCGCGGCGGCCGTGGCGGCGGGGAACACGGACCAGCCGCCGCCCAATGCCTTGTAGAGTCGGATCAGGTTCGAGGCGATTTCGCCGTCGCTGACGGCGAGCGAATCCTGCGCGGTGATGAGCTGGCGATCTGCCGTCAGCACCGTCTGGAAATCCACGAGGCCGGAGTTGTACTGCACGACCGCAAGGTCATACGCAAGCTGCGCGCTCGTCACCGCCTCGATGAGCGCCGAATGGCGGCGCTGTTCGTTGACCCATGACGTGAGCGCGTTCTCCACTTCCTCGTACACGCCGAGCACGGTTGCTTCATAGCTCGCGAGTGCCTGATCGACGAGTGCGTTTTGCACGTTGATGTTCTGGCGCAGCGCACCGGCGCGGAAAATGGGCATGTTGAGCGACAGGCCATAACGATTCGAGCCGATGTTGTTGTCGAGCAGACCGCCGGCGCTGTCCGCGTCCACGCCGATCGAACCGCTGAGCGTCAAGCTCGGATACAACGCGGCAGTGGCGACGCCCACTTGCGCCGTTTGCGCGGCGAGCCTGCGCTCTGCGCTTCTCACATCGGGACGGCGGCGCACGACGTCGGCGGGCACGCTCGACACGATGTCGGCCGGCGCGACCGGAATCGCCTTGCGTTCGTCCAGTATCGCGGCGAGCGCGCCGGGCTCCTGGCCCGTCAGCACGGCGAGGCGATTCTTCGACGCTGCGAGATTCGACTCCAGCGAAGGAATCTGGGCGCGCGTCTGTGCGTAGTTCGCCTTGGCCTGTTCCACGTCGAGTTCGGTTGCCAGGCCCGCCTGCGCGCGCCAGCCGGTGATGTCGAGCACTTCGCGCTGCGATTGCAGGCTGCGCTCGGCGAAGGTCAGGCGCGACTGCGTCGTGCGGACATTGACGTAGCTCAGCGCGACATCGCCGAGCAGAGTCACCAGCACGTCACGCAGATCGGCCTCGGTCGCAGCGAGCGTCGCGGTGGACGACTCCACGGAGCGGCGCTGACCACCGAAGATGTCCAGCTCCCAACTCGCATCAAGGCCCGCACTGTAGCTCTCGTTGTTGCCCAGCGAGCTGAGGCCGGAGCTGGTGCCGCTGCTCGCATCCGAATCCGAACGCGACGCGCCGGCCGAAGCGCCCAGCGTCGGGAAGAACCCCGCAGTCGCAATGCTGCGGCGCGCCCGCGCCGCTTTTACGCTTGCCACGGTCTGCTTGACTGTCTTGTTCTGCGCCAACGCATTGTCGATGAGCTGATTGAGCGTGGGATCGTTGAGCGTCGTCCACCAGGACGCCAGCGTGGAGCTATCAACGGAATCGACCTTCACGCCCGCCTGCGGCTGGGCATGCCACCGCCCAGGCACGGGAACGACCGGTTCCTTGTAATTGGGACCGACTGCGCAAGCACTGAGCGCCCCGGCGACAGCGAAAAGGCTACCGCGGGCAAGGCAGGCCCTTACCTTGATCGAGAACGGGATCGACACGGTCACTCCTCGCATCCGACGCTGCTTGAACCACGGTGAGGAGCAGCCGGCATAGTGTCTTTAGTGGCCGGTATGATGAACAAGTTCGTGTTGCGCATGGGAAAAGAAGTGTTACGGAGAAGTAACGATATGTCCATGAAATAGCGGCGGGTTTCGCCGCTATGCGCAGTGCTGCGGTGCTTATAACGTTCCGTCTCGGCAGGCCAACCAGAGGCGATATGCAGCCGCGGTGCATTCACGCACAATCCTCGCCCCGACACCAACTGTGACCAGAATGAAACCGGCGCGTTGCGCATCTTTAATGTGCCGCGCCGCCCAAGCATCACCACGCACCGGCATCGCCACCGAATGACCAGATTGACGCACCTGCAGCGGCTCGAGGCCGAAAGCATTCACATCCTTCGCGAAGTGGTCGCCGAGTGCGAAAGGCCCGTGATGCTGTATTCCATCGGCAAGGACAGCTCGGTGATGCTGCACCTGGCGATGAAGGCTTTCTATCCGGCGAAGCCGCCGTTCCCGCTGCTGCATGTGGACACGACCTGGAAGTTTCGCGAAATGATCGCTTTTCGCGATCAGACGGTGAAGAACCTCGGGCTGGAGCTGCTGGTGCACATCAACCAGGACGGCGTCGCGCGCGGCGTGGGTCCATTCACGCACGGCTCCGCGGTGCATACCGACGTCATGAAAACGCAGGGCTTGAAGCAGGCGCTGGATAAATACGGCTTCGACGCAGCCTTCGGCGGGGCGCGGCGCGACGAGGAAAAATCGCGCGCCAAGGAGCGCGTATTTTCGTTTCGCTCGGCGCAGCATCGCTGGGATCCGAAGCGCCAGCGGCCCGAACTCTGGCGGCAGTACAACGCCCGCAAGCACAAGGGCGAAAGCCTGCGCGTGTTCCCGCTCTCCAACTGGACGGAGCTGGACATCTGGCAGTACATCCATCTCGAAAGCATTCCCATCGTGCCGCTGTACTACTCGCAGCAGCGTCCCGTGGTACGCCGCGACGGCACCCTCATCATGGTGGACGATGAGCGCATGCCGCTCGCGCCGGGTGAAAAGCCCGAGATGAAATCGGTGCGCTTCCGCACGCTTGGCTGCTATCCGCTGACCGGCGCCATCGAAAGCACCGCCGCCACGCTGCCCGACATCATTCAGGAAATGCTGCTCACCACCAGCTCCGAACGCCAGGGCCGCATGATCGACCACGACAGCGCCGCTTCGATGGAAAAGAAAAAGCAGGAAGGCTACTTCTAAGCCGGCATCACGAATTCCCATGGCCCATAAATCAGACCTGATCGCGACCGACATCCAGGCTTACCTGAAGTCGCACGAACACAAGAGCCTGCTGCGCTTCATCACCTGCGGCAGCGTCGATGATGGCAAGTCCACGCTGATCGGGCGGTTGCTGTACGACTCGAAAATGATTTTCGAGGACCAGCTCACCGCGCTCGAAGCGGACTCGAAGAAGGTCGGCACGCAGGGCGGCGAACTGGATTTCGCGCTGCTGGTGGACGGACTGGCGGCGGAACGCGAGCAAGGCATCACCATCGACGTCGCGTATCGCTTCTTCTCCACCGAGCACCGCAAGTTCATCGTCGCCGACACGCCGGGCCACGAGCAGTACACGCGCAACATGGTCACAGGTGCATCCACCGCGGATGTCGCGGTCATCCTGATCGACGCGCGCAAGGGTGTGCTCACGCAGACGCGCCGCCACAGTTACATCGTGTCGCTGCTCGGCATCCGCCACGTCGTGCTCGCGATCAACAAGATGGACCTGGTGGGCTTCTCGCAGGCAACCTTCGACAGCATCGTCGCAGACTATCGCGCCTTCGCTGCCGAGATCGGCCTCGACGACATCGTGGCGATTCCGCTGTCCGCGCTGCGCGGCGACAACATGCTGGAACGCAGCGCGAATACGCCGTGGCATGCAGGCCCGGCGCTGATGGAATACCTGGAAAACGTGCAGATCGAAGACGACCTGCAGCAGCAGCCGTTCCGGTTGCCGGTGCAATGGGTCAATCGTCCGAACCAGGATTTTCGCGGCTTCGCCGGCACCATCGCCAGCGGGGTCATTCGCAAGGGCGATGCGGTACGCTCATTGCCGTCCGGGCGGCAAAGCCGCGTGGCGCGCATCGTCACGCACGATGGCGATCTGCTCGAAGCCGTTGCCGGCCAGGCGATCACGCTGACGCTGACCGATGAAATCGATGTCAGCCGCGGCAACGTGCTCACCGCCGCCGATGCGCCGGCGAGCGTCGCCGATCAATTCCAGGCCACCATCATCTGGATGCACGAAGATCCCATGCTGCCGGGCCGGCCGTACATCATCAAGCTCGGTTCCAGCACCGTGACCGGCAGCATCACGGCGCCGAAGTACAAAGTGAACGTCAACACGCTCGAACATCTCGCAGCCAAGCAGCTCGAGCTGAACGAGATCGGCGTGTGCAACCTGAGCCTCGACCGCAGCATCGCATTCGATCCGTACACGGAAAATCGCGAGATGGGCGGCTTCATCCTGGTCGACAAGCTGTCGAACGACACCGTCGGCGCGGGCCTGCTGAACTTCGCGCTGCGCCGCGCCGAGAACATTCACTGGCAGGCGCTCGACGTGAACAAGAACGCGCGTGCCGGCATGAAGGGCCAGCGCGCCTGCGTGCTGTGGTTCACCGGTTTTTCGGGTTCGGGCAAGTCGACGGTGGCGAACATCGTCGAGAAGCGCCTGCATGCGCTCGGCCGCCACACTTACATTCTCGACGGCGACAACGTGCGCCACGGGCTCAACAAGGATCTGGGCTTCACCGACGCCGACCGCGTCGAGAACATCCGCCGCGTCGCGGAAATCTCCAAGCTGATGGTGGATGCCGGCCTGATCGTGCTGGTGTCGTTCATCTCGCCATTCCGCTCGGAGCGCCGCCTGGCGCGGGAGCTGATGCAGCAGGGTGAGTTCTTCGAAGTCTTCGTCGACACGCCGCTCGAAGAAGCGGAAAAGCGCGATCCGAAAGGGCTGTACAAGAAAGCGCGCAGCGGCGAGCTGCGCAACTTCACCGGCATCGATTCGCCGTACGAGCCGCCGCAGAACGCGGAGATCCACTTGCGCACCGCGCTGTTCTCGCCGGAAGAAGCGGCCGAACGTGTGCTCACCGTGCTGCGCGATGCGGGCATGCTGTATCCGTCGGACGATTTGTCCGGGCTGTAGCACGGATCATGCAGAACACCGCACTCCTCGGCGCCGTCAGCGATCTCGCGCGGCGCGCCGGCGTGGAGATTCTTGGCGTCTATGCGCAAGAGTTCGAGATCACCCACAAGGCAGATCAGTCACCGCTGACGCTCGCCGACATGCGCGCCCACGACGTCATCGCGCAGGGGCTGAAGGAGCTGACGCCCGAAATTCCGGTGCTGTCGGAAGAAGACAGCGACATTCCCTACGACGTGCGCCGGCAATGGTCGCGCTACTGGCTCGTCGATCCGCTCGACGGCACGAAGGAATTCGTTTCGCGCAACGGCGAGTTCACGGTGAACATCGCGCTCATCGACAATCACGCGCCCGTGCTCGGGGTCGTGCATGTGCCGGTGAAGGACACGACGTATGCAGGTGAAGCTGGCCGTGGCGCGACGCGCCGGATTGGCTCGGAAGCTGCCGTCGACATTCATGTGCGAGTGCCGGCACCGGCAACGTTGCGGGTTGTCGGCAGTCGTTCGCATGGCGCGGACCTGAGCCAGCATCTGCCGCATCTCGGCCCGCACACGCTACTGAGCATCGGCAGCTCGTTGAAGTTCTGTCTGGTCGCGGAAGGCAGCGCGGATTTCTATCCGCGCTTCGGGCCGACCAGCGAGTGGGATACGGCCGCCGCGCAGGCCGTCCTCGAAGCAGCGGGCGGAGCGGTCGTCAAGATCGACGCGACGCCGCTGCGCTACAACCAGAAAGCGGTATTGCTGAACCCGAATTTCTTCGCGCTGGGCGATGTCCAGCGAGTCGCAGCCATCATCAAGTCCGCTTAGGTTGGGCCGCGCGGTAGGTTGGGCTGAGTCTTCGAAGCCCAACGTTCCGTCGCACAAGATCGTTGGGCTTCGAAGACTCAACCCAACCTACGTCCACCGTCATTGCGTCCGCCGTCACTACGTCCGCCGTCAGTTTCTTATTCTGAGAAACACCTGCGCGCCGCGCGTCGTCCCATCCTTCGCCGGCAGCATGCTGGTGAAGCGCATGGCGAACTCTCCCGCGCTTATGCCTTTCACACAGATGTCATCCTTGCGACGATCCAGTCCCAACGCTTCCTTGTGATCCTGGCGCACGCTGATCGTCAGTGGCGCGTGCTTCACGGGCGTGCCCGTCGCGGTGGAGGCAGCGATGTTCAGCGACGTCACGCAGAATTGCTCGCCCACAGCCAGTTCGACCACTGGCGGTTGCGCTTCCACCTTCGCTACTTGCACGTGCTGCAGTGAAAATGCCGCCAGCTCGCTAGCCATGAACAAGTGACGTCCAGCCCGCAGCGGTTCGTTTGGGACGGCGCCCGCCGCTTCGCCGATCACCACCCAGACGATCTGGAAATCCGCCTGCGCACGGGCACCGCTCCCTCCCAGCATCAGGCCCATCGCGAGCAGCGCAGCCTGCGGCGCATGGCTGCGTGGTGCCTGGAATTTTGCCCTGCGTTTTGTGAGTTGCGGTGGTTTCATTCGCTGCAAGATGTCGATAACCCCTTTAACCCAATACCGGGCACCGTGGTGCAGTTCCCCGCGCACCGCCGCGAGGAGTCGGTGCATTCCTTGCATTGCGCTCCGATCTGCTGCTAGATTCCAGCCATGCGCACCTACCAGCAACAGCCCGCCCTGCCCCTCCCCGGCAGCCCGCTGCTGGTTGCGCGCCTGCACCTGCGTCGCTAGACGCACACTTCATTCGCACGCGCCTGCAATGGCGCACCCAACATCGATTCGAATTTTCCAGGCTGACGCCGGATCGAACCGTTGCGCGCATGAAGTAGTCATGGTGTCCTAACGGTTTCCTGTCAGCCCCGCCAAGGGAAGCAGATGAGGACGCAGACATGTTGAAGGATCCCGATACCAAGTATCGCTCGTTTCGGCCCATCGGTCTCACCGACCGGACCTGGCCGGACAAAGTCATCACCGCGCCGCCTGCATGGTGCAGCGTCGACTTGCGCGACGGCAATCAGGCGCTCATCGAACCCATGGATGCCGCGCGCAAGCGCCGCATGTTCGACCTGCTGGTGAAGACCGGCTTCAAGGAGATCGAAGTGGGGTTTCCGTCCGCCTCGCAAACCGATTTCGATTTCGTGCGCGAGCTGATCGAACAGAACCTGATTCCCGGCGACGTGACGATCCAGGTGCTCACTCAGGCGCGCCGCGAACTGATCGAGCGCACGTTCGAATCCCTGCGCGGCGCAAAGCGCGCCATCGTGCATTTGTACAACTCCACCTCGACGGTGCAACGCCGCGTCGTGTTCAATCTGGACCGCGCCGGCATCACGGACATCGCCGTGCAGGCCGCGAAGGTCGTGAAAGAGCAGGCGCTGCTGCAACCGCAGACTCAGTGGAGATTCGAGTACAGCCCGGAGAGTTTCACCGGCACAGAACTGGATTACGCGGTGGAGATCTGCAACGCGGTCACCACGATGTGGGAGCCTACGCCGCAGCACAAGATCATTTTCAATCTGCCGGCGACGGTGGAAATGGCGACTCCGAACATCTACGCGGACCAGATCGAATGGTTCGGCCGTAACGTCGCGCAGCGCGACAGCATCGTGCTGTCGGTGCATCCGCACAACGATCGCGGCACCGCCGTCGCGGCGGCGGAGCTGGCAGTGATGGCGGGCGCGGATCGAGTCGAAGGCACGTTGTTCGGCAACGGCGAACGCACGGGCAATGTCGACATCGTCACGCTCGCGCTCAATCTGTACACGCAAGGCGTTCATCCGGGCCTCGACTTCGCCAACATCAACGAGGCAGCGCGCACCGTCGAGCATTGCAACCAGTTGCCCATCCACCCGCGCCATCCGTACGTGGGCGATCTCGTGTTCACCGCGTTCTCAGGCTCGCACCAGGATGCAATCAAGAAAGGCTTAGGCGCACGGCGCGACGGCGACATCTGGGAAGTGCCATACCTGCCGATGGACCCGCGCGACGTGGGGCGCACCTACGAATCGGTGATCCGCGTGAACAGCCAGTCGGGCAAGGGCGGCATCGCCTATCTGTTGGAGCGCGATTACGGCATGGCGATGCCGCGGCGACTGCAAATCGAATTCAGCCAGGTGGTGCAGGCAGTGACCGACGCCACCGGCAAGGAACTGCTGTCCGAGCAGATCTGGTCGCTGTTCAGAAAGGAGTATCTCGAACAGGATGGCGCCTACTCGTACAACTCGCACCAATTGGCCTCGTCGCGCGAGCATCCGGGGATCGAACGGCTCACGCTGAAGCTGCGCTGCAACGGCCAGGGCGCGCTGCTGAATGGCGAAGGCAACGGCCCCATCGACGCATTGGTGGATGCACTCGGCTTCCGCTTCGATGTGCTGTCGTACGAAGAGCACTCGATCGGATCGGGCAGCGACGCACGCGCGGTGTCGTTCGTTGAAATCACGACTGCTGCGCGCACGACGCTGTTCGGTGCGGGCGTGCACGAAAACATCGTGACGGCTTCGCTGCTGGCGGTGTTGAGCGCGGTGAATCGCGCATTGCAGCGCGGCTTGCTGGATGACTCGATGCCGGTGGCGAGTTCGGGCGGCTAACCGTTCTGCAACTGGTGATCCCTGCGATACGACGCGTACGTGAACCGAAACAGGCTGGCGCCGACGATGCTGGCGAGCACGATGGTCAGCACCAGCGACTCGCCGATCATCCTCTCGTCGTAGAAGACGTAGTTGCTGAAAAAGCCGGGCAGGAATGAACCCAGCGACACGCCGCACAGGCGTGTTTGATGGAACCGACCAGGAACGCCATGATCTGCCGGTCGATGAACGAAAACGTGTAGCAGAACATGAGTACCAAGGCGACGTACGACGCATAGCGCAGGCTCGGCAAAGCGCCGTCGTCCCAGATCCCCATCGAGCTGGTTTTATCGTTGTTCACTCAACCGAGTGTAAGCCACTCAGCTCGCGATGTAGCGCTCGAGCTGATCGATGGTCTGCTGCTGCTCCTCGATGACGGCCTTAACAAGGTCGCCGATCGACACGATGCCCACCACGCGCTGCTTGTCGAGCACCGGCAGATGGCGGATGCGCAGCTCCGTCATCAACTCCATGCAGCGGTGCACGGCCTCGTCCGGCACCACGGTCCGAACCGTCGTGGTCATGATGTCGCGCACCGGCGTGTCGGCGCTGGAGCGGCCCATCAGGATGACTTTGCGGGCGTAGTCGCGTTCGGAAACGATGCCGAGCAGGGCGCCTTCATGCATCACGGGCAATGCGCCGATGTGCTTGTCGGCCATGAGTTGGATGGCGGCGAGAACCGGCTGGTCGGGACCGATGGACCAGACTTCCTTGCCCTTGAGTGCCAACAGGTATTTGACGCGCAACATGATGAGATCCTCCGCTGTTTGCGAGGATGAGTCGCGCCCGACGCGTGACGCAATCGCGGCATTCCGCAGGAATGCCGTTGCGCTCGGTCAGCTGCTCGCCCCGCCCAATCGACGTTCCGCTTCCAGCCAGTCGTCCAGTTCGTGGCCGGGGGCGAATTGTCTCTCAGCAGCGATGAAATAGGCCATCGTCGCGATCAGCGGCGCCGGATCGGGCGTGGCCAGTTGCGCGGCAGCAACGGCACCTACCTTGACACCTTGTGGGACGCCTTGTGGCTTTGCGACCTTCGCGGTCTTCTTCCGCGCCTTGCTCACGGGAACGGCGGCAGGGGTGGTGTCCTTGGCTTTCGCTCGGGAGCGTTTTACGGAAAGAATCTCGGGTGAGCCTTGCATACGTGATCTCCGGCAGGCGGACAAACCGGACAAGCACGGTCTATGCCAGCGCGCGCAGCGCCTGCCAGGCCGCGCAGCGCCTGATCCTAAACGCGTTGCGTGACGCTGAGATGTCGGAAAGCGCTGGCTTGCGGTGCGCGGCCAATGCGGTGTGCACGCGTGTAGTGCGAGAATTCAGCCGAACCCGGCGGGCGGCAGGTCAGCCGTGGTGATGGCCGCCCGGACCGTGCACGTGACCGTGCGAGAGCTCTTCTTCGGTGGCGGCGCGCACTTCGGTGATTTCGACGTCGAAGTTCAGGTTCTGGCCGGCCAGCGGATGATTGCCGTCGACCGTGACCATGTCGCCCTGCACCTGGGTGACGGTGACAGTGCGCGGGCCCTGGTTGGTCTGCATCTGGAACTGCATGCCCACCTTGATATCCGCGATACCTTTGAACGAACGCCGCGGCACCCGCTGCAGCAGCGCCTTGTCGTACTCGCCATAGCCGTCGGCGGGATTGATCTTCACGTTGAGCTTGGCGCCGGCCGTCTTGCCGTCCAGCGCATTTTCCAGCCCCGGAATCAGGTTGCCGTTGCCCTGCATGTAGACCAGCGGATCGCCGCCCGCCGAGCTGTCCAGCGTTTCGCCGGCATCGTTGGTGAGCGTGTAGTGAATCGAAACGACGGAGTCCTGCGTGATCTGCATGAAAACGAACCTTAAGTGTAGAGCCTTTTATTCCACGGTCACTGACTTGGCGAGGTTGCGCGGCTGGTCGACGTCCGTGCCGCGCAGGATAGCGCAATGATAAGCCAGTAATTGCAACGGAATGCTGTAAACCGCGGAGGCCTGGAAATGGCTGACGTGCTTGGGCATGATAATGACCGTGACGCCTTCCGAGCCTTGAATGCCCGAGTCGGGGTCGGCGAACACGAACAACTCGCCGCCGCGCGCGCGCACTTCCTGCAGGTTCGATTTCAGCTTTTCCAGCAGGTCGTTGTTCGGCGCCACCGTCACCACCGGCATGTCGGCGTCAACGAGCGCGAGTGGGCCGTGCTTCAACTCTCCGGCTGCATACGCTTCGGCATGAATGTACGAAATTTCCTTCAGCTTGAGCGCGCCTTCCATCGCGATGGGATGCATCTGGCCGCGGCCCAGGAACAGCGCGTGGTGCTTGTCGGCGAAGCGCTTGGCCAGTTCCTTGATCGTCGGTTCGAGATGCAGCGTCTTCTCGATCAGGGCGGGAATTTCGATCAGGCGCTGCACCAGGCCGCGTTCGCGTTCCGAATCCGTGCCGTTGTGCTTCGCCAGCGCGATGACCAGCATGTTGAGCGCCACGAGCTGCGTCGTGAATGCCTTCGTCGAGGCCACCCCGATCTCAGGACCGGCGCGTGTCAGCAGCACCAGCTCGGATTCGCGCACCAGCGAGCTTTCCGGAACGTTGCAGATCACCAGCGTCGACAGATAGCCGGCCTGCTTCGCCATGCGCAGCGCGGCCAGCGTGTCGGCGGTTTCGCCGGACTGTGAAATCGTCACGAACAGCGTGTTCTTCGGCACGACGGGATTGCGATAGCGGTATTCGCTCGCGATCTCGACCCAGCACGGCAGGCGCGCGATCTGTTCGATGTAGTACTTCGCGACGGCGCCCGCGTGATAGCTCGTGCCGCATGCGATGATCTGCACGGCTTCGGTACGGCGGAAGATCTCGGTGGCCAGCGGCCCGAACGCGGCTTCCAGCAGCTTGCCGCCGGCGACGCGCTCTTCCAGCGTCTGCGCGATGGCACGCGGCTGCTCGAAGATTTCCTTGAGCATGTAGTGCGGATAGTCGCCCTTCTCGGCGGCCGCCGCAGACAATTTGCTCTCGCGCGTCGGACGCTGCGCCGTGTTGCCTTCGCTGTCGAGGATACGAATGCTCTGGCGCTTGATCTCGGCGACGTCGCCCTCTTCCAGAAAAATGAAGCTGCGCGTCACCGGCAGCAAAGCGGAGACGTCGGAGGCGACGAAATTCTCGCCCTGGCCCACGCCGATCACGACCGGGCAGCCGGCGCGCGCGAGGATGATGCTCTCGGGACTGTCTTCGGAAACGACGGCGAGCGCATACGCGCCTTCGAGTTCGGCCACCGTCGCGCGCACCGCGCGGAAGATGTCGCCCAGCTTCTGCTTGTGATGATGGATGCGATGCGCAATGACTTCGGTGTCGGTCTCGGAGCTGAAGGTGTAGCCCAGCCGGGTCAGTTCTTCGCGCAGCTCTTCGTGGTTCTCGATGATGCCGTTGTGCACGATGGCGATGCCATCGCGCGAGATGTGCGGGTGCGCGTTGCGTTCGGAAGGCACGCCGTGCGTTGCCCAGCGCGTGTGCGCGATGCCGAGGTGGCCTTCCGTAGGTGTTTCGACCATGGCGTCTTGCAGCATCTTGACCTTGCCGACCGTGCGCAGCCGGCGCAGGTGGCCGGTGCGGTCCAGCACCGCGACGCCCGCCGAGTCATAGCCGCGATACTCCAGGCGGCGCAGGCCTTCGATCAGGATGGAAACGATGTTGCGATCAGCGATTGCGCCGACGATGCCGCACATTGGTTGGAACCTTCGAGCTTTGAGTTTGGGGGCGGATTGTACTTGAGCGCGCGGCCGGCGTTCTGTGAACGGATACAGGCAAGTCGTAGAATTCGCTACTTTTTTACGGGCCGCCGCCAGCCATCGATGGTGACCTGCTTGGCCCGCGCCAGGGTCAGTTTGCCCGCCGGGGCGTCCTTGGTGATGGTCGACCCGGCGCCGGTATTCGCGCCCGCGCCGATGGTGACGGGCGCGATAAGCATCGAGCCCGAGCCGATGAAGGCGTCGTCACCGATGTTCGTGCGCCATTTGCCCACCCCGTCGTAATTTACGGTCACGGTGCCGGCGCCGACATTGACCTTTCGGCCCACCGTCGCGTCCCCGAGGTAGGTGAGATGGTTGGCCTTGCTGCCTGCGCCCAGTTCGCTCTTTTTCACCTCGACGAAGTTGCCGATGTGCACTTCTTCATGCAGCACGGTGTCCGGCCGCAAGCGCGCGAACGGGCCGATGACATTGCGCGCGCCGACGACGGCGCGATCGATGACGCAGTTGGGATGGATCTCGGTGTCGGCGCCGATGCTGCAATCCTTCAGATAGCAGTTCGGACCGATGCGCACGCGGTCGCCGAGCTTCACGTCGCCGACCATGACCACATTCACGTCGATGAACACGTCGCGACCAACGCTCACCGCACCACGAATGTCGGTGCGCGCCGGATCGGCCAGCGTCACGCCTTGCAGCATGAGCTGCGTCGCGCGGTCCAGGCGTAGCGCGTGTTCGAGCTGGGCGAGCTGCACCTTGTCGTTTACGCCGAGCACCTCCGGTTCGGTCGGCGCGATCACCGGCACGATGCGCATACCGTCGCGGACGGCCATGACGATGATGTCGGTCAGGTAGTACTCGCCCTGCGAGTTGTCGTTGCGCAGCGCCGCCAGCCACTTGCGCAGCGATCGCGCCGGGGCGGCGATCAGGCCGGTGTTGATCTCGTTGATGGCGCGCTCTTTGGTGTTCGCATCCTTCTGCTCGACGATGCGCACGACGTTGCCGGCATTGTCGCGCACCACGCGGCCGTAGCCATGCGGGTCCGCGAGCACGACAGTCAGCAGCCCCACTGCGTCCGCGCCGCCGCCTGCAACGAGCTGTTCGAGCGTCGACTTGCGCACCAGCGGGACATCGCCGTACAGCACCAGCACCTGATGATCGTCGGGAATGGCGGAGATGGCCTGCGCTACCGCGTGGCCCGTGCCGAGTTGTTCGGCCTGCAGCACCCAATTCACCGGCTCCGCGGCGAGGACTTCGCGAACCTTGTCGCCGCCGTGCCCGTAGACGACGTGAATCGCGCTCGCGCCCGCCTGATTTGCGACCAGGGATTTCGCCGCATCAAGCACGTGCGCCAGGATGGGCCGGCCAGCCAGCGGCTGCAGCACCTTGGGCAGGTCGGACTTCATGCGCTTGCCCTGGCCCGCGGCCAGGATGACGACGGAAAGCGGCTGGACGGCAGGGTTCGTGTTCTGGGTGCTCATGCCGCTATCTTCCGTCGCGAACGCCGCCGATTCAAACATCGCAGACAAAAATGCGCCCGGTAAGGACGCATTTGCGCACTCGGCTTCATCCTGCGTAGGTTGGGCTGAGTCCGCGAAGCCCAACAATCTTTGGCCGGCACGGAACGTTGGGCTTC
>Ga0307509_10000777_pt1 | contig 54594 bp, 48 predicted proteins | sample 10_EM_MG_FD_202245 | JGI IMG/M metagenome (GOLD analysis project Ga0307509, IMG submission 202245) | Populus trichocarpa ectomycorrhiza microbial communities from riparian zone in the Pacific Northwest, United States - 10_EM | ecosystem: Host-associated > Plants > Roots > Unclassified | place... | reverse complement strand
GCGGGATTCCCTTGTTCTACGTTCCAACATTCCAGCGATCCGTCCACCTCGTACCAATTTGACTGCCTTCCCCCCACCATTTGCCCACTCGAATCCACACATCTCCAATTGGTACCGCTGTCCTATTCGTGGTGACCGGCTATTGGCCCAAGGTTTGTCTATCGCTCACTATGAGCTTTCATAGTTCTAGTTGGCTGCACACCTGCAGCAGGTGGGATCCAGTAACAGCTCACAGAAACAAAGGTGCACCTTCGATCTGCTAAAGGAAATGGGAAAAAGGTCGATTATTTCATCAGGGCCAAATGTCCCGGTATAAAACTCATCTAATGGAGCCTCCTTGATTGGGGCCGTTGTTATCACGTTAGGTGTAAATAAAGGAAAGGCGGCAATAGTAGACGGCAGTAGCAACAAGATGGTTATGAGTCTCTAAGTAGAGGATAATTACATAGCATAATTACCAACCTATATATAAGGGTTATAATCAGGAATCACCTTTAAACACACGGAAAGGCACTGAGTGCTTTCGTCATTGCATGGTATTCAAGTATTAGATCCTCACCTTAGGTTTGCTTTCAATAGTTGCGACAGCTTTGAGAGACCCCGTACTTGCAGGTTTGATTCAAGTTTTGGTTGCCATGTAGGAGCGAATGCCCTGTATGAGAGTCTTCAATTGGAACTAGTCAACTCGCGTAAAAGATCAAATTTGGTTACCTCAGATTATGATTGAACAGGTTATATCAACCCCTACTGGATTTGGACTAATGCTATGCCCAAAGCACAGCGGTGAATACCAATTCATGTAGCTGCTACTGAGCCTAATCCTACAGTGCGGCTATTTTCAAAAAAGTAATTCACATGCAACCATACACCACCATACGCACAAAATTCATACGCACAAAAATTCATACGCACAATGGTTCCTACGCATGCATGTTCGTATACTCAATTGATAGACTCAAAAATTATGCGAGCAATGAAATGGATCACAGAATGGAAGCCAGCTTTGGTACTTAGCTTAGCTGGGGCAACTTATAACCTTCATTCATATGGCTACCACAGCTGTACTTTTATATAAATATCATTCGGGATCCAAGGGTTCTGTTACTGTACACAGATAGCTAGAACCATCTCAACTTAATGTCTTCCGAACCAGAATCTTCCACGATGGGCAGCCAACGGGGGCTCTACACCTCCGGGGCAAGAAGCCGTACCTCTTTTTTATGGTTCCACGAAAGCCCTGCATGCGAATACCCTCCATCATTATGCCAATTCTTGGTAGAATCCAGCCCATATGGGAGTGAAGGCCCGGTAACAGCAACCCCAAAACATCTGACTGGTGTGGCCCGCGCACCTCTTGCCAGTTCGACAAGAGCCTTGCGCTCTGATTGGCTAGCGCTGCCCTCTAAAAACCAAGATCACGCCCGGAATCTGCTTCATCCGCTAGCAGTGACTTTGTTCACAAGTGACACAGTTACATTTGAGATATTTGGAAACTTTTATCTCTATACGGAGGAATATCATGAGAGTTGGTGGAGTGGTGGCAAGGCACACCAGGGTTTATAGCCTATAGTGCGAAATATGCTGGCAAGAAAAAGATACGGTAGAACTCGGATCTTCAAGGCACAGAGGTGTGGAAATACTTTCAACAATGTGCCGACCGTTTAGGTAGTGCTATTGGCACGCCGAGAGTAATGTGCATTATGTGCAGAAAGGTCCTAGCTCACCCAAGTGGCACGGGAACTAGCTCGATGCATGACCATAACAGGTCCTCTGCTTGTCTGAAATGGAGAAAGATTAACGGATATGATCGGCGGGCTGGAAGCCCGCTTGGTATAGACGTTCTTACGCTATTGCAAAAAGGGACTAAAACTGGAAATAGGCGTAGGATGATCGATCTGGCCACACCAGCAGGATTCAATCAGCATGATTTCGAAGAATACTTTCTAAAAGTGTTTTTGGCAACAAATCTCGCCTTTAATTGCTCAAATAACATTGCCTTTCGTGGTGTCTTCAAGTACATTCGTCCGGGAGTCGAAATCAGCAGCCCAACGACATTAACACGGCATTTGAAACCGCTGGGAAAGTCTACAGTGGATGATATTCGAACATGTATACCTGCTGCAGGAAAGATTTCTCTGGCTGCCGATTCATGGACTTCACCGAAGAAACTTGCTTTTTTAGCAATTGTGGCTTATTGGATCTCAGATAGATGGCAGATGGAGGAGGTGCTAATTGGGTTCGAGGAAATCAGGAGTTCTCATACGGGGGCTAATATGACAGGGATAATTAATGAGGTTATAGCCAGATACGGGATTCAGGATAGAATTCTGGGTTTTACCACCGATAGTCCCAGCAATAACCAAATGCTCACTGAAGCCTTAAACAATGCTTGGAGTTTACTATCGGTTGAATGGTGTCAATTGGAAAATCATATTCCATGTATGGCCCATGGTGTTCAGCTTATCCTCGGGGCATTTATGAGTTCGATCAAGGTGAAATCGCGGGATGGTCATATGCCGTCTGGCTTTAGAGCGGGCTATATCGAGAAGGTTATGAGATGGGATAACGGCTTTCACAAAACAGTAGAAAAGGTAATGTGTCTAAGATCTCATACCTAGCACCTATATTAGAAATGGATACGCACAAATTCATACGCAAAGATTTATACACACAAGGGTATATGTACTGTTAGGCGCACGGACTCCCCGTAAGGATTTACAGGGCAAGGTTAGCCTACCTTGGCGCACACGAACTTCGAAGGAAAAAGATAACACCCCTTTGCAGCCGCGGCGTTGGGACGGCGCGTCATCACTGGCGGCCTGGGTAGTTGCGTCCCAACACCAAAGACCACTATCAATGGAACCCAGCTTATAACACCGTATACATCGCAGCCGTCCGTCCAGCCGGATCCTGTTCGCAGGATATATGAGGGGAGACCTTCGGGCACCTTATGCAAATGGAAGCAGGTGAATCGGAAGACGGCGGATAAGGTTACAGACGCTTGAAGACCGACAGTCAGAGGATTCGGTCGACGGTAACGGGACGTTTTACTGGCAAGTTAGTCCCCTCGTACCCTCAAAGTCGTGAGGAGTATGAAGGAGGTAACAATGCCCAGTAACTGGATCGGGTGCATCCACAGAGGACAAGTTGGTAAAAGATGGAGTCTGAGGGAAAATACCTATGGGTACGATCCCGAGGACAAGTCATGTAATGCCAGAAGACCAGAATACGACATGCAGTTGCAGGTTGAATTCTCGACCAAACCAACTAAAGAAGATTGGCCATCTTCTGTCCAGCGAGTTAGACTACCCTCGGTGAGCACGAGGGCAAGATAATTCATAACCATCGTTGTCAACGGATAAGCGGATGAGCTGACACCTGACCTGGTTTCCATACCATCAGGAATAATGAATGCGCAGACCGATAAGTTGGCCTTGGGAGCACAAAGTGTGGTAGAGAGTTTTCAGGGACTACGAGTGTTCGCACTCAGGTGAAGTTCGCAGTGTTGTGGGCAAGGTACTTAGTTAGTATAGAGTTAGCATGTATACCGCCATTGCTCAGACGCGGAATATAAATATCGAAGCATCTTGGCTGCTATTAGACACAACAAGCACGGAGAAGAGATCTTATCAATATAATAAGTTATCTACATGTTAGGTGGTAGCTTCGGCGTGAGGTATTCCGACAGCTAGGACCTTGATCGTAATTATATGGGAGAACTCGTTAAGAAGACTCGAACAATGTAGGTTAGATATAATGATTCGCCTCGGTATAGATCGTCAAAGTTTTGGTAACGATATAAAAGTGTAGAAAAACAGATTATATTGATAAGATCTCTTCTCCGTGCTTGTTGTATCTAATAGCAGCGAAGATGCTTCAATATTTATATTCCGCGTCTGAGTAATCGCGGTATACATGCTAACTCTATGCTAACTAAGTACCTTGCCCGCAACTCTGCGAACTTCACCTGAGTGCGAACACTCGTAGACCCTGAAAACTCTCTCCCACACTTTTTGCTCCCAAGGCCAACTTCTCGGTCTGCGCTTTCATTATTCCTGATGGTGTGGAAACCACATCAGGTGTCAGCTTATCCGTTTATCTGTTGACAACGATGGTTACGAATCATCTTACCCTCGGGCTCACCGAGGGTAGTCTAACTCGCTGGACAGAAGATGGCCAATCTTCTTTGGTTGGTTCCGTCGAGCATTCAACCTGCAACTGCATGTTGTATTCTCGTCTTCCGGCATTACACGACTTGTCCTCGGGATCGTACCTATAGACGTTTTCCCTCGGACTCCATCTTTTACCAACTCGTCCTCGGTGGATGCACCCGATCCACTTACTGGGCATAGTTACCGCCTTCATACTCTACACGACTTTGTAGGTGCGAGGGGACTAACTTTCGTGCAAAACGTCCTGTCACCTTCGACCCATTCTTTCGACTGCCTGTCTTCAAGTGTCTGTAACCTTATGCGCCGTCGTCCGATTCACCTGCCTCCACTTGCATGATGTGCCCAAAGGTCTCCTCACATATATCCTGCAAACTGGATCCGGTGGGACGGACGGCCGGGACGTATACGGTATGATAGGATGTGTTCCATTGATAGCGGTCTTTGGTGTTGGGACGCAACTACCCAGGCGGCCAGTGATGACGCGCCGTCCCAACGCCGGGGCTGCAGAGGGGTGTTATCTTTTTCCTTCCAAGTTCGTGTGCATCAAGGTAGGGTAACCTTACCCCGGAAATCCTTACGGGGAGTCCGCGCGCCTAATACGAGCTCCCCTCTTCGAAGTGTTCGTCCCGAATACTCTATGTCTATTATACAATCTATCTTCCATCTCGAGCTCCACATAGTAGGGGTAAAAACCACCAGCGTTTACTTGTCCACTGATGGAAAACCTTTCTTATGTTACTCGACCTCTTCGGGGCCCGGCATCTCGGGGTTCTCTCTATGAAACCTTTCCACCTCTTCCTGCGCGTTCCCCTTACCCTCGGGGGGTTCCCACGTATTTTCATCCTCCGCGCAGCCTTTCCATTTCACAAAATACCGAAGCTCTTTCCTTGTTTTGTTCCTTCCTCGAACCTTTCGCGTGTAGGAAATGATCTCACTTTTGACGATCCTTTCTACCTCCCACTCTAAATCTCCCTCGATCTCTTCGGGGTCTCGTGGGGCTTGTCCGCGATTCAGTCGTTTCAAGGCTCGGTAGGGTTCCAACAGCGAAACGTGGAGCACGGGATGAATTTTCCACCTAGGTGATATTTCTAGCCTGTATGCCCGACTTCCTTTCTTTTCTGAGACTTTCAACGGGCCATACAGCTTTGGACTCAACATCTTCGATGGTCGTTTGGTACGTATGTTTTTCGCATTCAACATTACCAAGTCGCCGACCTCGATGTTGGGTTGTGCTGTCGCCTTTTGGTCACAATATTTCTTCATCGATTCCCGTGTGTTTTCTAGGGTTTGTTTCGCCTGTTGGTGTATGTCCTGCATCCACTGAACATACATTGCTGCCCCGGGGTTCTGAGCTTCTCTTTCTTTCATCCATTCCGTCTGTGGATGAAAGCCATAGTTGGCGAAGAAAGGGGTTATCTTGTGTGCGTTGGTAGCCGAGTTGTTGTAGGCGTGTTCTGCTGACGGCAACAGTTGGTACCAGTCGTTCTGATCGTAGTTGACAAATGTGCCTAAGTAACCTTCCAGCACTTGGTTGGTCCTTTCCGTTTGTCCGTCAGTCTGAGGGTGGTAAGCTGTTGACACGCGCCTCTTAACTCCTAGCATCTTGCACAATGATTCCCAGAATTCGCCGGAAAACTTCGCCTCCATGTCCGATATGATTTCGGTCTGTAATCCGTGGAGTTTCCAGACTTCCCGAAGGAAGGTATCCGCAACGTCCTTTGCGGTCGCATTTTCGTGGAGGCCGATAAAATGAGCCATCTTGGTGAATCGGTCTACTACTACCATGATCTGGGTCTTGCCCTGCGATTCCCGTAGTTGGGTGATAAAGTCCGTCGATATGGAGGACCAGGCGGCATAAGGTACTTCTAATGGTTGAAGTAATCCGTACTTGGCATGCCGTGGGGATTTACTGTGTTGACATTCGTAGCAGGATCGTACAGAGTCTCTGATCCAATCGCGAGTTTTTTCCAGTAAAAGTCCCTCGTTACTATCTCAATCGTTTTCTCCTATCCGAAGTGCCCTGCTACTAATGAGTCGTGACAGCCTTGGGCTATCTCCGTTTGAAGGGCTTCGTCCTTGGGGATGTACAACCGATTTTTGTAATATAGTAACCCGTCCTTTTCTATCCCTTCGTCTGGCATCTTTTCCCCACTTTCTCTTAACCTAACCAGTTCACGGCCTCGGTCCTGCCACTTCTTATCCTCCTTTCCAGCCACTCTAATTTTGTCCAGAAATGAATCGTTCATTGTTCCCGTCAGGGCTGCATTGACATGAGCGCTTGATAACATTTCTTTCTCTTTCATTAACCACGGGTGATAGCCGATATCAGCTGCGCTAAAGAATTCGTTCTCGCTTGTGTCCGTGTGAAGGAAGTATATTTTGATTTCTTCTTGTTTAGCCGTGATGGATCGCTTAGGGTTCATATCACTTGATCCGAAGCCCATCTTTCCTCGCTCGGTTATTCCCAGATCGTCTACTTCCATGGCGTCGGTGTTGGCAACTTTCTCTACTATGAGTTGCGCTATCCGATCTCCTGCCTTAAAGACGCAGTCCACTTCGCCATGATTTCGAAGTATGACCCTGACTTCTCCGGTGTAATCTGCATCTATTACACCACCGCCTACTGTTATTCCCATCTTGCTAGCCATATCACTTCTCGCGGCTAGCCTTCCATAGGTTCCTTCCGGCAATCCTATCGCAATACCCGTTTCCACCATGGTCTGTTCTTTTGCTGGTACCAGGCCGTCTGTCAAGGCGTAGATGTCATGACCGGCCGCAAACCGTGATCCTTTCGCCGGGATTATAGCCTTATCTGAAAGTTTCATTATCCTGAGGCTTGTAGGTTCGCGTCTTTCTGGGACGAGGGCTGTCTCTGCGTTTCACTTTTGATGAATTACGGAAATTTGAAAATGTCCTGATTTCAAAATCGACTGTTCACTGTGACGAGCTCCCTCCTCAGGACAGTACTCCGGCCGTCTACTTAACGCGTCGGGATTCCCGCCCCTGCTCCCCGGTCGATAGACTATTTTGAAGTTGTAGTTCGTCAACTCCTGTGCCCATCGAATCTGTCGCTGGTTCCAGACTTTTTTGGTCGAACAGGACTGTAGGTTTTGGTGGTCCGTGTATACCGTCACGGGTTCTTCTTCCCCTCAGAGGTACCTTTTCCATTCCTTGAACGCTTCCATTATTGCGAGTAATTCCTTGTCATGTATCTCGTAATTTCTTTCCGCGCTGTTCAACTTTCGGGAATGAAAAGCTACTGGGTGAAGCCGTCTCCCTTGGTACTGAGATAATACGCATCCAAGCGCAAAGTCGCTTGTGTCCGTCTCAACCACCGTTTTCCTCCCTGTGTAAAAATGCGATAAAATTGGTGCCGTTGTAAACCTCTTTTTCAACTCCCCAAACCCCTCTTCCTGCTCTCTTCCCCAGTGAAAGTCCTTTGGGTTTCCTTTTAACGTTTCGGTTATTGGCTTGCAAACTTTTGAAAAATCTTTGATGAATCGACGATAAAGATTTGCGAATCCAATGCAGATCTGAAATTCTTTAACCGACCTTGGGTGTGCCCAATCTTGAACGCTTTTCCCTTTCCTATTACTCATGGTGACTCCGCTCGTCTTGACAATGTATCCTAAGAATTCGACCTCATCTTGGTGGAAAACTGACTCTTTCAATGAGACTGCCAAGTCGTGCTGTTCGAGTCGGTCTAGGACTTTTTGGACTAGCTTAATGTGGTCGTCCATGTTTTCGGAGTATATTAGGATATCGTCTAGATAGACGACTACTCCGTGGTCCAAGAGTTCTCTTAGGATTTTGTTCATCATTGTCTGAAACGTTGCGGGAGCGTTTACCAGCCCGAAAGGCATGACTTTGTATTCGTACTGACCGTATCGTGTACGAAAGGCTGTTTTATGCTCATCGCCTTTCCTCATTTGAATAAGATAATATCCGTCTTTTAGGTCAAGTTTGGTGAATACTTTTGCTCCAGCAACGCGGTCTCGGAGTTCGTCCATGAGTGGCAGGGGGTATTTATTCAGGATCGTCAATTTGTTGAGGTTCCTATAGTCTACGCATAGTCGTAGACTTCCATCTGGTTTTGGAATGAAAAGGATTGGAGCGCCATAAGGGGATTCCCTATCGGCAATTTTTCCCTCAGCCATCATTTTCTTGAGGTACTTATCCAGCTCGTGCAACTGGTGTGCCGACATTGCATAAATCGGACCCCATGGGGGTTCGGCCCCTTCTTTAAGGTTGATGGCGTGATCGAAAGTCCTTCGAGGCGCCAACATTTTTGCTTTTTTCTCTTCGAAAAGCTCCTTATACTGCCAATACGGTTTTGGCAGCGTCTCCAACTGTACTCCCCCTTCTTCCTCTCGTTCTATCCGTCCCACATACTGTGCTTCCTCATCGTAAGCCACAGTTTCATCCCATTCAAACATGTCCGCCACCGCCTCATCCTCTACATGAGCTTGGCACTTTGCTTCTTTAAAAGCCCATTTACGTGGGTCCGCCAGATTTTTAAGGGGGTGCTCATTATGCCACCACCCAAAGGGTATGATTAAGTCATACCTTCCTGCCTTCGCAATTTCGCAGGATATCATACTTCGGTGGCCATTGGTACCGATTTCTAGGAGAATAGGATGGGTATAGAATGTCCCTCCCGTAGGCGCGATTTCGCCATCAAAGATTGTAATTTTTAACGGTGAATCCCTAGCTGTAGTCGCGATCTCGAGCCGTCGTGCGGTGTCTTGGTTCATGAGAAAGATATTTGAACCAGAATCTAAGAGGACGTTTATTGCGTGTTTTCGTCCTTTGATTTCAATAAATGCCTTCCCCTCAGGGCAGGCGTAGTGCTTAGGTTTTTTAATGGGTCTAGAGCTTTCGCTTTTTTCATGATGAAATCTTTTGATCGTCGCGGTTACAAGTAGTGTGGGGGTTTGTTACCGCGCCTCCGCAGTTTAGGCTCTTAAAGCCTCCTCAGACAAACTTTTACAACAAGTGTCTAATATGTTGATATCGGGCAGCCCACTACTAGCGGTCATTACCTCCTGCCGAGGAGTTCCCATATCACAGGAGTAGTGGTTCACTAGAGTACCTCTCGAGTTAGCGACTAGGATGCGCAGTGCTTTATCGTCAACTTAGCCCTCATATGAGACTGTCCCCTGCGACGAGTCCACCGTACCTCCGCCTTCGAGTCTGGTCGTACACCCGCGACCCCCTCAGATACCATTCGTCGGGCATGAACCTTGTGCCCAATAGAGGCGGCCCCACCTTCTATTTGCCCGGCCTTTTTACTCGGAGAGAAAGTCAGGTTGCCCTGGATTTCGACCCTCCTCACGCGTGTCGTGCAACTCAAGTTCTGTTCCGGCGAATGGTAATCCTCTTTTTCCCTTTTTGTCTCGTCGACCGCTTTCTTCTCTTGTAGTTTTTTATGGCTCCTGTGGTGAGCACGGACTACCCAATTTTGGACGTAAATTGGCAACCGCGATCCTTGGGTCTTTTAGCCTTCCGGTGGGATCTCGTCACCGACTACGCAGCAGGTCTTTCGATTCGAGGCGGCAACCTCACTACCCGAACACCCTGTGTTGTCGGTACCTGGATGACTTTTTATAAAATGTCGTCATCTTCCAAGGCCCAAGCTGGGGGCCTTTGCACCGCTCGTCGTGAGCTTTCTCCCTGGCCATCAACGGCCACAGTGGCTACCTGGGGGCGTCGTTTTGGCGCGAATGTGGACTGTCGTTTGGGCTTTGATTGCCCTCGATATATAGCCGATACTTGTTTCGGCTTTCGACAGTATTTCCAAGTATGGTTTTTCATTCCACATCGCGTGCATTCGTTGTCAGATCTCCGTTTATCGACAACCTTATGATCGACGCCCTGGTGTGCTTCTGACCACACCATATGTCTAACCTCCCCCTTTGGTGGCACCGACCCTTCTTTCTTCACCTTTCTTTCCCCAGCCTGTTTCTTCTGGTAGGCCACCTTTTCCGTAGCCGTGTATTGCTTTTTTACACGCTTGGCAGCAACCGTTGGCTTCGAATCCTTGAACTTCCTTTTTTCGCCTCGTATCGTGCCGGAGGGACCGCCATCTCGAAGATCTTTTCTTTCCTTGAAATCTTCTTCCGCTCGGGTTACGGTCCTGACTGCTTCCAACCATTCCCCATCGTCGACATATTCTCTATGTGAGAGCCGTCGCAATGCTTCTATGGGAAGTTCGGCTTCAATCATTTTTCTCCAGGCTATCCCGGTGACTCTTGCATCGATGTTGAGATTTTCCATCTCCATGAAGAATTTGGCGACATCACCGCGATATTTGACCGATCCCATTTCTCAGAGGGACTTTTCCGCTTCATGGGTGGGTCAGAAGTATCGCAGGACTTGTTCTGCAAAGACGTGCCAGAACTCGTATGCTTCTTGTCTCGTATAACCTATTTCCCCGGTCATTTGTCGTCGGTAGGTTAATGCAAACGGTGCGACTTCCTTCCTGTCCATTCGGCTTATGGCGTATCGGATTCGTTGTGCCTCGTCTTCCCACTGCCAGCGATTTCGACCAAAATAATCCGTACCTGTCATTAGCCACATGCGGATATCTTGGTGTTTCTCGTTCCTAAACATGGCAGGGGGTTCCGCTGGGACTCTCGTTCGTTGTCCCAAGGCGTTGGCCATTACTCGAGAGAACAGATTAAACTGTTCATCGTTCTCGGCGTCATAGACATCTTCTTCTGGCTGGGGAGCGCGTCTCTCGTCCCGTCTGCCTTTCCTACCCGCATCTGGCTTCCTACCAGATCCTTCTCCATCATCATCGGGGTCTCCTCCCCCGCCTCCGCCTGGAGCTCCTGCTCCTCCGTGTCGTGGTGGTGGTGGGGGTCTCCCTCCACCTGCCCCAGAAGCTTCTGGTGTCGGGTTTGACACCTTCCCTTTTCCTTTGACCTGTCCTAACAACTGTTCCACCAGAGCCTTAAGCACCGCGATCTCACCATCTTGGGCTTCTCTAGACTCCTGTTGTCGTTGTAGCTCATCCCTTCCGAGATTAATGATTATCTTGTGAGTTTCCAGTTCCCGTTTGTGTTGCTCGTTTATCCCAACAATTTCTTGATCTACGAGTAGGTCCCGGTGCATGGACTGTTCGCTAGTTCCTTGCACTGCTTCGTGAAGATGAGAGGTGACAGCCTCATGTCTGGTCTGTCACTCATCTGTTTCACCCTGTCGTTCCGCGACCTGGGTTGCGAAGCTTTCATGGATTTTTTGAGACTCCAAGTCCAACAGTTGTACTTCTTCGTCTATTCGGGTGAGTTCCCGACAGACTATCTGGACCCCAAATTTCAACTGATTTTTGACTGTTACCAGTTCTTGGGCCATTAATAAGATGTTAGTCGGGAGGGAGCTGAACGCAAGATGTCGTCTATCTTGACTGGTGGTGAGCTTTGGGTCAAATCGGCCCAGTATCCGCTCTAGTTTTCGGATCCAAACGGCCATGAGTGATTCGCCTGAGAGTTCAGGCGTTCGGCGAGCGCCTGGTCGTCGTCCCTTTCCATATTTGTCTAGGAAGCCTAAACCCACTGGGGATCGGGTTGTCTGATCGGCCGAATGCGATCGGATGAGGTGGGTGACGGTGGTTTCCACGCTTGGGGCTTGAACGGAGGAGAGTTCATCACCTCCATCGCTTTCTTCCTCCCCTCCGGGTGGTTCTCCTGCTTGCCACTCCATGGCTTCAGGAGCTTTGGGGTCAGAAGACATTTCTTTGACTTCTATAAGGAAAACTTATCTTTTTTGTTTCCTCCCCAGACTATTGGTATCTCAAAACGCTGACTTGAGCGTTGATCGCTTTCAGGGTACGGGGTGTACCAAATGGAGTTTGATTTCTCCGAGGGTGTGTGGTAGGCAAAGTTCTCACCGTACTGGTATCCGTAAAGCACGGCAATTTCTTCGAGGGTAACAGGGTTTTCTGGGTTTGTCCACCAGAGATAAGAGGCGTAGTAGGCTTCTTGAGTCCCTAATTCGGGTATAGGGGTGAGGACTTCGTCTGTCTAGATAGTCCTCAATGGTCTTGGTTCGAAAGGTTTTTTGGGTTTGGGAGTATGAGCGTCTCTGCCAAACATTCGTCTCGGTAACAATGAGAAGTATCAATATACTGTTAGGTGGTAGCTTCGGCGTGAGGTATTCCGACAGCTGGGACCTTGATCGTAATTATATCGGAGAATTCGTTAAGAAGACTCGAGCAATGTAGGCTAGATATAATGATTCGCCTCGGTATAGATCGTCGAAGTATTGGTAACGATATAAAAGTGTAGAATAACTTATTATATTGATAAGATCTCTTGTCCGTGCTTGTTGTGTCTAATAGCAGCCAAGATGCTTCGATATTTATATTCCGCGTCTGAGCAATGGCGATATACATGCTAACTCTATGCTAACTAAGTACCTTACCCGCAACTCTGCGAACTTCACCTGAGTGCGAACACTTGTAGACCCTGAAAACTCTCTCCCACACTTTTTGCTCCCAAGGCCAACTTCTCGGTCTGAGCTTTCATTATTCCTGATGGTGTGGAAACCACGTTAGGTGTCAGCTCATCCGTTTATCCGTTGACAATGATGGTTACGAATTATCTTACCCTCGGGCTCACCGAGGGTAGTCTAAGTCGCTGGACAGAGGATGGCCAATCTTCTTTGGTTGGTTCCGTCTAGAATTCAACCTGCAACTGCATGTTGTATTCTGGTCTTCCGGCATTACACGACTTGTCCTCTGGATCGTACCTATAGGCGTTTTCCCTCGGACTCCATCTTTTACCAACTAGTCCTCTGTGGATGCACCCGATCCACTTACTGGGCAGAGTTACCGCCTTCATACTCTACACGACTTGGTAGGTGCGAGGGGACTAACCTTCGTGCAAAACGTCCTGTTACCTTCGACCCTCTCTTTCGACTGCCTGTCTTCAAGTGTCTGTAACCTTATGCGCCGTCGTCCGATTCACCTGCTTCCACTTGCATGAGGTGCCCAAAGGTCTCCCCTCATATATCCTGCGAACAGGATCCGGTGGGACGGACGGCCGCGACGTATACGGTGTCATAAGATGTGTTCCATTGATAGCGGTCTTTGGTGTTGGGACGCAACTACCCAGGCGGCCACTGATGACGCGCCGTCCCAACGCCGGGGCTGGAGGGGGGTGTTATCTTTTTCCTTCGAAGTTCGTGTGTGTCAAGGTAGGGTAACCTTACCCCGTAAATGCTTACCCGGAGTCGGTGCGCCTAACACTACACTTTTATATCGTTACCAATACTTCGACTATCTACACCGAAGAAAATATTATATCTAGCCTACATTACTCGTGTCTCCTTAACGAGTTCTCCGATATAATTACGATCCAGGTCCTAGCTGTCGGAATACCTCACACCGAAGCTACCACCTAACAGTATATTGATACTTCTCATTGTTACCGAGACGAATGTTTGGCAGAGACACTTTTACTCCCCACCTCAAAAAACCTTTCGAACCAAGACCCTTGAGGACTATCTCAATAGACGATGTCCTCACCCCTATACCTGAGTTAGGGACCCAAGAGCCCTACCACCAATCTTATTTCTGGTGGATAAACCTAGAAAGCACTGTCAAACTCGAAGACATAGCTGCACTATACCAATACTAGTACGGCAAAGACTTCATCTACAAAACACCTTCGGAGAAATCAAACTCCATCTGGTACACCCAGTACCCAGACAACGATCAACACTCAAGCCAGCGTTTTGAGATTCCAGCAGCGTGGGAAGGAAACAAAAGACAGGTTTCCCATTTAAGAAAGACCAAAAGAAATGGCTTCTGATCCCAAAGCGCCTGAGGCCATGGAATGGCCAGAAGGAGAAGCAGCAGACGCGGGAGATGAACTCTCCTCGGTCCAAGCCCCACGTGTGGAGACAACGGTCACCCACCTACCCCGGGCACACTCAGCCGACAGAACGCCGCGATCCCGTGGTGGACTAGGTTTTCTAGCCAAATATACGCAACCGCGGAGAACTGGTCGCCGAACGCCGGAACCCACAACCGCATCCCTCATGGCCGTTCAAATTCGGAAACTGGAACAAATCCTAAGGCGATTCGACCCAAAGCTTTCCGTTAGCCACGATAGGCAACATCTTGCATTCAGTTCCCTACCGAACGAGATACTGTTCATGGCCCAAGAACTGGTAAAAGTCAAAATACAGTTGAAATGTGGGGTCCAGATACTCGGTCGAGAGCTTGCCCGCATAGATGAACAAGTACAGCTTTTGGACTTGGAATCTGAGAAGGTTCAAGAGAGCTTGGCTACCCAGGTCGCGCAACGACTAGGGGAGACAGATGAGAGGCATGCCAGACACGAGGCTGTTACCTCCCATCTCCACGAAGCCGTGCAAGGGACTGGCGAACAGTCGATCCATTGGAACCTACTCCGGGACCAGGAGATAGTTTGGATAAACGAGCAACACAAACCGGTGCTGGCAAATCACGAGATAAGTATTAATCTTGTGACAGATGAGCTACGACACGATCAACTTGAAGAGTCTCGAGAAGCCAAAGATTGCGGGATCGCGGTGCTTAAGGCTCTGGTGGAACAGTTGCTGGGACAGGGGAAGTGAAAAGGGATGGTGTCGGAAGCGACACCAGAGGCTTCTGGGGCGGGTGGAGGAAGACCACCACCACCACCACGACACGGAGCGACAGGGGCTCCAGGCGCAGGAGGGGGAGGAGACCCCGATGATGAAGGAGAAGGATGTGGAAGAAAGCCAGATGAGAGTAGGAAAGGAAGACAGGATGAGAGACCCGCAGCCCAGCGTGAAGAAGACGACTATGACGCCAAGAATGATGAACAGTTCAACCTGTTCTCTCGAGTCATGGCCAATGCCTTGGACAACGAACAAGAGTCCCAGCGGAACCCCCTGCCATGTTTAGGAACGAGAAACACCAAGATATACGTATGTGGCTATTAACATGTACGGATTATTTTGGTCGAAACAGTTGGCAATGGGAAAATGAGGTACAACGAATCCGATACGCCATAAGCCGGATGGAGGGGAAAGAAGTTGCACCATTTGCTTTAACCTACTGACGACAAATCACCGGAGAAATAGGTTATACGAGACAAGAAGGATACGAGTTCTGGCACATCTTTGCAGAACAAGCCATGCGACGCTACGGTCCCACCCATGAAGCGGAAAAATCCTTAAGAGAAATGGGATCGGTCAAATATCGCGGTGATGTCGCCAAATTCTTGATGGAAATGGAAAATCTCAACATCCATGCAAGAGTCACAGGGATGGCCTGGAGAAAAATGATTGAAGACGAACTTCCCATACAAGCATTGCGGCGGCTCTCACATAGAGAATATGTCGACGATGGGGAATGGTTGGAAGCAGTCAGGACCGTAACCCGAGCGGAAGAAGATTTCAAGGAAAGAAATGATCTTCACGGAGGCAGTCCCTCCGGTGTGACATGAGGTGAGAAAAGAAAGTTCGAGGATTCGAAGCCAACGGTCACCGCAAAGCGTGTCAAGAGGCAGTACATGGCTAAGGAAAAGGCGGAATATCAGTAGAAAAAGGCTGCGGAGAGAAAGGTGAAAAAGGAAGCGTCGGTGGCGCCGGCGGGGGAGGTCAAACACCTGGTGTGGGCACAAGCCCACCAGGGCGTCGATCAAAAAGGTGTCGATAAATGGAAATGTAAATAAAGAATGCACACGCTGTGGAATGAGAAACCAGGCCTGGAAATACTGTCGAAAGCCGATACAGGTGTCGGCTATTTACCGAGGGCAATCGAAGCCCAAACGACAGTCCGCATTCGCACAGAAACGACGTCCCCAGGTAGCCAATGTGGCCACTGATGGCTAGGGAGAAAGCTCGAAGCGAGCAGTGCCAAGGCCCCCAGCTTGGGCTTTTTCAGATGACGAAATTTTATGAAAGGTCATCCAGGTACCGACAACCACGGTGATTGGGTAGTGATGTTGCCGCCTCGAATCGAAAGACCTGCGGCGTAGTCGGTGACGTTATCCCACGAGAAGGCAAAAGACCAAAGGATAGGGGTTGGCATTTTACCTCCAAAAATGGGTAGTCGGCGCTCACCACAGGAGCAATAAAAAACTACTAGTGAAGAAAGCGGTCGACGAGACTAAAAGGGAAAGAGAAGACTACCATTCGTCGGAACATAACTTGAGTCGCACAACATGCGAAGGAGGGTCGAAATCCAGGGCTACCTGACTATCTCTCTGGGTAAAACAGCCGGGCAAATAGAAGCTGGGAGCGCCTCTATTGGGCACAAGGTTCATGCCCGACGAATGGTGTCGGAGGGGGTCTCGGGCGTGAGACCAAACTCGATGGCGGAAGTACGGTGTATTCCTCACAAGGGACAGCCTCACATGAGGGCTAAGTCGATGATAAAGGGCTGCGACCCGTAGTCGCGAACTCGAGGGGTACTCTTGTGAACCACCACTCCTGTGATATGGGAACTCCTCGGCAGGAGGTAAAGACCACTAGTAGTGGGCTGCCGGCTATCAAAATATTAGACACTTATCGTAAAGGTTTGTCTGAGGAGGCTTTAAGAGCCGAAACTGCGCAGGCGCAGTTACAAACCCCCACACTACTTGTAACCGCGACGATGAAAATATTTGATCATGAATCGAGCGAAAGCTCTAGACCCATTAAAGAGCCTAAGCATTACGCCTGCCCTGAGGGGAAGGCATTTATTGAATTAAACGGACGAAAACACGGGATAAGCGTACTCTTAGATTCCGGTTCAAATATCTTTCTCATTAACCAAGACACCGCACGACGGCTCCAAATCCCAACCGAAGCTAGGGATTCAGCATTAAAAATCACAACCTTCGATGGCGAAACCGCGCCTACTGGAGGTATATTCTATACCCATCCCATGCTGCTAGAAATCGGTGCCAAGAGCCACCGAAGCATGATATCCTGCGAAATTGCGAACGCTGGAAGACATGATTTAATCATACCCTTTTGGTGGGGGCATAATGAACACCCCCATAAAAATATAACAGACCCAACTAAATGGGCCTTTGAAGAAACAAGGTGCCACGCTCATTAAGAAGATGAGGCCATGGCAGATATGTTTGAATGGGATGTAACTGTGGCTTTCGATGAGGAAGCACAGTATGTGGGACGGATAGAACAAGATGAACAAGGGGGAGTACAGTTGGAGACGCTGCCAAAACCGTATTGGCAGTATAAGGAGCTTTTTGAAGAGAAAAAAGCAAGAATGTTGGCGCCTCGAAGGACTTTCGATCACGCCATCAACCTTAAAGAAGGGGCCGAACCCCCATGGGGTCCGATTGATCCAATGTCGGCACACCAGTTAAACGAGCTGGATAAGTACCTCAAGAAAATGATACCTGAGGGAACAATAGCTGACAGCGAATCGCCTTACGGTGCCCCAATCCTTGTCGTTCCGAAACCAGATGGAAGTCTACGCCTATGCTTAGACTATGGAAACCTCAACAAACTGACAATCCAGAATAAGTACCCCCTACCACTCATGGATGAACTACGAGACCACGTTGCCGGAGCAAAGGTGTTTACGAAGGGCGACCTAAAAGATGGATATTATCTGATTCGAATGAGGAAGGGCGACGAACACAAAACGCCCTTTCGTACATGATACAGACAGTATGAATATAAGGTCATGCCTTTCGGGCTCGCTAACGCTCCCGCAACGTTTCAGACAATGATGAACAAAATCCTAAGAGTATTTTTGGACCACGGAGTAGTCATCTACCCAGACGATATCCTAATATACTCCGAGAATATGGACGACCATATCAAACTAGTCCAAAAGGTCCTTGATCGACTCGAGCAGCACGACTTGGCTGTCTCGTTGAAAAAGTCGGTGTTCCTCCAAGATGAGGTTGAATTCTTAGGATACTTTGTCAAGACAAGCGGAGTCACCATGAGTGATAGAAAAGTGAAGGGCTGCCAAAATTGGGCACACGCAAGATCGGTTCAAAAAGTCCAAATTTTCATTGGATTCCCAAATTTTTATCGACGATTCATCAAAGATTCCTCAAAGGTTTGCAAGCCAATAACCGAGACATTGAAGGGAAACCCGAAGGATTTTCACTGGGGAAGAGAGCAGGAAGACGTGTTTGTGGAGTTGCAAAAGAGGTTTACAATGGCACCAATTTTATCGTATTTCTACCCAGGAAGAAGAACGGTGGTCGAAACAGACGCAAGCGACTTTGCGCTTGGTTCCGTACTATCTCAGTACCAGGGCAGATGGCTGCACCTGGTAGCTCTCCATTCTCGAAAATTAAACAGGACTGCCAGAAACTACAAGATACATGACAAGGAATTACTCGCAATAATGGAAGCGTTCAAACAATGGAAAAGATGCCTCTGGGGTGAAGAAGGACCTGTGACGGTATATACCGACCACCAAAACCTGCAGTCTTTCTTGACCAACGGGGTCTGGAACCAACGACAAATCTGATGGGCACAGGAGTTGACCAACTATAACTTCAAAATACTCTGCCGTCCGGGAAGCCGAGGCGGGAGGCCCGACGCATTAAGTAGACGGCCGGAGTACCGTCCTCAGGAGGGAGCTCGTCACAGTGAACAGTCAATTTGGAAATTTGGAAATTTTCAAATTTCCGTAATTCATCAGAAACGAGGCGTGGAAACAGCTCTTTTCCAAGAAACCCACGAATCTGGAAATCTCAGAATCATGAAGCTCTCGGACAAGGCTATAATCCCAACGAAAGGATCACGGTTTGTGGCGGGTCATGACATCTATGCCCTGACGGACGGCTTGATACCAGTAAAAGGACAGACAATGGGCGCGACGGGTATTGCGATAGGATTGCCGGAAGGAACCTATGGAAGGCTAGCCGCAAGAAGTGGTATGGCTACCAAGATGGGAATTGCAGTGGGCGGTGGTGTAATAGATGCGGATTACAGAGGAGAAGTTAAGGTCATACTTCGTAATCCTTGGGAGGCAGACTGCGTATTCAAAGCAGGAGATAGAATAGTGCAACTCATAATCGAAAATGTTGCCAACGCCGACGCCATGGAGGTAGACGACCTAGAAACAACGGGGCCAGCAAAAATGGTTGTTGGGTCCAGCGATCTAAACCCTACGCGATCTATCACGACTAAAGAGGAAGCAGGCAAAATATGTTTTCTTCACGTAGACACAAGCGAAAACGCATTCTTTAGCGTAGTTGATATCGGATATCACCCTCGGCTAATGAAAGAAAGAGAAATGTTATCAAGGACTCAGGTCAATGCAGCCCTGACGCGAACAATGAAGGATACAGTTCTGGACAAGACTAGGACCGCTGGAAAGGAGGATGAGAAGTTGCGGAACCAAGCCCATGAACTTGTTATGATAAGAGAAGGCGGAAAAAAGATGCCGGACGAATGGATAGAAAAGAACAGGTTACGATATTACAAAAATCGTTGGTACATCCCCGTGAGCGAACCCCTTCAAACGGAGATAGCCCAAGGCTGTCACGACTCATTAGTAGCGGGGCACATCGGACAGGAAAAAAGTGATTGAGATAGTTACAAGGGACTTTTACTGGAAAGGACTCACAGATTGGATCAGAGATTATGTACGATCCTGCGACGAATGTCAACACAGCAAGTTCCCACAGCATGCTGAGTACGGGCTACTTCAACCTTTAGAAGTACCCTATGCCGCCTGGTCCTCCATATCGACGGATTTCATCACACAACTACCGGAATCGCAGGTTAAGACCCAGATCATGGTAGTAGTAGACCGGTTCACGAAGATGGCCCATTTTATGGCCCTCCACGAAAATGCCACCGCAAAGGATGTTGCAGATACCTTCATTCTGGAAGTCTGGAAACTTCACGGATTACCAACGGAAATCATATCGGACATGGAGGCGAAGTTTTCTGGCGAATTCTGGGAATAATTGTGCAAAATGCTAGGTGTTAAACGACGCATGTCAACGGCGTACCACCTTCAAACTGACGGACAAACTGAGAAAACCAACCAACTGCTGGAAGGTTACTTACGAACGTTTGTTAATTACGATCAAAAAGCCTGGTATCACTTATTGCCGTTAGCAGAACACGCGTACAATAACTCAGCAACTAACGCACACAAAATGAGCCCATTCTTCACCAACTAAGGGTTTCATCCACAGACTGAATGGATGAAAGAAAGAGATGCTCATGACCCGGGGGCGACAATGTATGCTCAGTGGATGCAGGACATACATCGACAGGCGAAACAAGACCTATAAAATACACATGAATCGATGCAAAAATATTATGACTGAAAAGCGACGGAACAACCCAGCATCAAGGTTGGTGACTTGGTAATGTTGAATGCGAGGAACATACGTACCAAACGACCATCGAAGAAGCCGAGTCCGAAACTGTAGGGCCCTTTCAAAGTGTTAGAAAAGAAGGGGAGCAGGGCATACAAGTTAGAAATATCGCCGCGGTGGAAAATTCAACCTGTGTTTCACGTTTTGCTGTTGGAACCCTACCGAGCCTCGAACCGACCAAATCGCGAACAACCCCCACGAGACCCCGCTTAGATCGTGGGAGATTTAGAGTGGGAGTTAGAAAGGATTGTGAAGAGCGAGATCATTACCTACACCCGAAAGGTTCGAGGAAGGAATAAAACAATGAAAACGGTTGGGTATTTTGTAAAATGGAAACGGTGCGCGGAGGACCACAATACTTGGGAACCACACGAAGGTATGAAGAACGCGCAGGAAGAGGTGGAAAGGTTTCATTGAGACAACTTGGAGATGCCGGGCCCGAGAGAGGTCGAGTGACATAAGAAAGGTTTTCCCTCTGTGGACAAGTAAACGCTGGTGGTTTTTACCCCTACTATTTAGAGCACGGGATGGAAGATAGATTGTATAAATAGACATAGAGTATTCTGGACGAACACTTCGAAAAGGGGAGGTCGTGTTAGGCACACGGACTCCCCCTAAGGATTCACAGGGCAAAGTTACCCTACCTTGGCGCACACGAACTTTGAAGGAAAAAGATAACACCCCCCTCCCGCCCCGGCGTTGGGAAGGCGGGTCATCACTGGCGGCCTGGGTAGTTGCGTCCCAACACCAAGGACCACTATCAATGGAACCCATCTTATAACACAATATACGTCGCGGCCGTCCGTCCGACCGGATCCTGTTTGCAGGATATATGAGGGGAGACCTTTGGGCACATTTATGCAAGTCCAAGCAGGTGAATCGGACGACGGCGCATAAGGTTACAGACGCTTGAAGACCGACAGTCGGAAGGTTGGGTCGAAGGTAACAGGACCTTTTTTCCACGCAAGTTAGTCCCCTCGTACCCTCAAAGTCGTGAGGAGTATGAAGGAGGTAACTATGCCCAGTAAGTGGATCGGGTGCATCCACAGAGGACAAGTTGGTAAAAGATGGAGTCCGAGGGAAAACGCCTATAGGTACGATCCCGAGGACAAGTCGTGTAATGCCAGAAGACCAGAATACAACATGCAGTTGCAGGTTGAATTCTCGACCGAACCAACTAAAGAAGATTGGCCATCTTCTGTCCAGCGAGTTAGATTACCCTCGGTGAGCACGAGGGCAAGATAATTCGTAACCATCGTTGTCAATGCATAAGCGGATGAGCTGACACCTGACGTGGTTTCCACACCATCAGGAATAATGAAAGCGCAGACCGATAAGTTGGCCTTGGGAGCAAAAAGTGTGGCAGAGAGTTTTCAGGGTCTACAAGTGTTGGCACTCAGGTGAAGTTCGCAGAGTTGTGGGCAAGGTACTTAGTTAGTATAGAGTTAGCATGTATACCGCCATTGCTCAGACGCGGAATATAAATATCGAAGCATCTTCGCTGCTATTAGACACCACAAGCACGGAGAAGAGATCTTATCAATATAATAAGTTATCTACACTTTTATATCTTTACCAATACTTCGACTATCTACACCGAAGAAAATATTATATCTAGCCTACATTACTCATGTCTCCTTAACGAGTTGTCCGATATAATTACGATCCAGGTCCTAGCTGTCGGAATACCTCACGCCAAAGCTACCACCTAATCTTTACAAATTCATTATTCCAAATTGAATAAGCGCCAATGTGAAAGTAGAATCAAGCGTTTTCCCCCTTGTTCTCATATAAGATACCTTTAGTCAGAGATATCGCTAATAATGGTTTATAGCATCGGAAAATGCGTATTGCGGCTGGTGCTTCACCTCAATGACGTCAACACTTCATCGAGATACAGAATAACCGGGTTAAGATCCCTACTACACTACTGTATGATGTCAAAACACGGTGGAACTCACCCCTAAATATGTTGGAGAGATCTCTACGGCTACAGAAATTCACCAAGGACTGGTTACAAACCTATGCCCAGTTTACGCCTTTTTGGTCAACCCCGGAAGAGTGGAGGCAGATTGAATACATCTTGGAGGTACTTCAACCGATACGATTTTGCACTTTGTGGATGTCAAAAACATGTGGCGTCACCATTCATTGAGTGTTTCAAGCGTATCAAGATATCTTTGATCATTTGGAAATGCAAATTTGTCAGTTAGAACGGAAGCGGATGCAATGGAAGGTTGATATTCGTGAGGGCCTAGTGAAAGCTAAATTGAAGGCCCCTTTTACTATGGCAAAACGGAAAGTCCAAGAGGTCTTCTGTTCAGCATTGGAACTTGCCTCAATCCCTATTGCAAACTCAACCATTTTCGAGAATGGGATCTTGATGCCAGTGGGGAGACTGAGTATGAGAAGTCATATAAAAAGGAGTTCATAGCGTATTATGATCTGTACTATGCACCAATACATAATCAGGCACCTGACATGTCAATTTCACAGAGTGGTCTGAACAGTCGATCCAAAGATCTTTACTCTTTGAGACACAGAGCAGTTATCCTAAGTGAGGCACTAGCGTACATTGGAACCGATTCTGAGATTGAGCCGCCCGAGCCAGACGCTGAGGCTACGGATCCCACACGTGAGGCCTGCCCAGCCGGGATTTTTTACGAGGCCAATATACTGGAGTTGTGGAAGGTTAATGCGGGAAGATTGCCGAATTTAGCTCCGATGGCTAGGGATATTCTCGCTGTTCAAGGGGGTATTGTTGGAGTAGAGCCGGTGTTTAGCATGGCAAGAGATGTGATTCCCTATTGGCGCTCATGACTCAAAAGCAGTACAATTCAATCTTCAATGCTTGTGAAATCCTACGAGAACGAAGAATTACGAAGAGAGCTAGCAGGTCACGATAGTGAACGGGAGGCAGAAAAACTCGAAGAAATGGCTGCTGCGGAGGATTATGGTTATTGGGCTGATAGGAAGGAAGAAAGTATAGAGAACGATAATGGCTGTATCTCTGATGATGGCGAATCACACAAGAAGGACACCGAATCATCTTTCGTTGATCAGGATGGCAGGCGAGCATTTGGACGAGAGCCAAAGGCTATACTACCTGAGCGTGGACTGGTTGAATCTCAATATGCACGGCCTGGACCACCTCAAAACCAAGGTGTAGATCACTTAGGTGGCTCCGTGGAATCAGATCCTGAAGAAAGAATTTGGGATAGTACAGTCAACATGTATGTTGCATCCAACACTGATGAGAAGGAAGGCTGACAAGAGGGTGAGGCTGAGATTCCCGGTCAAGGACTGAGCGATCTTGAAAGTCTCGACCAACAGGGTGACGAAAATTCCGGCTGCATAGCTGGCTCAAGGGGCCGCCTGGAAGAGGATTGTTCAGAGAAGGAGGCTCTATCTTGAACCACTGATTCACTACCGGTTATATGTGTTACCCACGGAAGAGACCAGACAGGAACTAATAGCACGATTCGAGTTCTACCCAGGAAGCCTGTCGGAACTGGGGTGAAAGAAAAGAAAAGATCCCGTTTCCACTAAGTTAATTTTCGTGTAAAATAATTATAAAATCATAGAATTTGACAGAGTAATTCAGAAGGCATTTTTACTATCCCCTAAGTTATGCTAGTGGCCAAGACATGCCGAGGAGGTGTCAAGTCAACAATGTATACTGTAGTGAATGACGCGCCTCTATGGATTGATTAGAAAATGCCCCATATAATCGGGGGACTGCATGTGGGATCGGGCGGACGGAGTCCATTTTCTGACCCTCGTCCGCCCGATCAGACGTGGACACCCCAAGTAAATGTAAGAGTGAGTAGGAGGATTCTATGTTTTCAGAGGCGGAAATTCAAGAAGTCTGAATACATTGTCCATTTATTCGCGTTCTTACCATAAGCTACAGGAACAGAAGCATTGTCATGAAAATCATACGCACTGAAAAATCATACGCACATAAATCATACGCTCAGAAAAGATCATACGCACAGAAAGATCATACGCACACAAATCATACGCACACAAAATCAGACGCTCAGAAAAATCATAGGCCCAAAATAATACACTGGTAATGGTGTCGTAGATAATACGCACTAGTGCAAAGGCTAGTTGCATTGGCTCTAGTTAGTCGAGTTTGTCATGTCATAGCGTGATTTGTCTTCCCCTATATTCTTTCTTTTTCCCCTTTTCTCCCATAGACACAGAAAGCATTCGCCCTGCCGCCCTCTGAATCTATGTCCCGCACTGCGCCCGCTTGAACCCAAGTTCCTCCTTGCCCAAGTTCCTCCCTGCCCAAGTCTCTCCTTACCCGCCATCCACTCGAGCACATTTGGATATCTTTATCGTGGCTCTATACCAACCGCACTTCATTCTATCCTGCTTTGAGCGGGAGGGAAGCTTGCTTTGAGTGAGTTTGTGTGGCTGCGGAAGACTACGAGAGGGCTATCAAAAATGAAGAAGAGGGATGCGGAGAAGGGCAAGCCGCAGCGCGAACGAAGAAAAGCTGCGAATCACCTCCACAACTCTGAACATGCGAGTGAAGATATTGCAAATTCTACCAGGGATGCCAAAGGTGTGTTATTGTCTGCTATTTAACCGATCTCTTTGCATGGGGTTGAAATTAGCAATTGTTGTATTTAGCTTTCAACTCGGTCGCATATTTGTATTTAGGGCATAGACTAATCTCCTCGTCGCTTGTATTAGATTCGGGGGAACCATGTCTACGGCTGGATATGGATAAGGTTTATTCAATGAAAAGGAATATTTCCCACACGTTGAAAACCCCCGATCATCCACGCGTCAGATACCACCAATCTGGCGATTTTGACGTTCTGGACTCAATCCTTTCGCGACCTAAACGGCAGCCGGATAGCAACTGGAAGGAGCGCTTCGAAAAGGAAAATGAGCCCCAATTACACCGGATCACCGGTGACATTGTTATAATAAAGGACAAGTAAGTCATTCATCCTTTGGGCTAAGACTAGGCTTATATACTAAACTATCTTTAGGCAAGGCGTCCCATGTGTAATCAAAGCTGGGAATAGCAAGGCACGTTCGCTATTACCGCCAGTTGAACCGGCGGTACACAAATATGTAGCGTCACGGAATATATCAGCAGATCATACCGGACATGGTGCAAGCAGTACGCGAAAGCGCTATAGCTCACGCGAGATGGAAGGGGCTCATACCACTCACAAGGCTGCGAGTGATAGTATGAAGGATGCTACAACCCTGAGTTCTCCTGCAGGAAACGGGAGCAGCGAACATAACGCGGACGGTACTTTGAGAACAAAAGGGTGTGTCATTCGGCACTGTGCCTTCGTTTCACAAATGGGATCACGAACGCAGAATATTGAACTTCGACCCGGGTCAGCCCAGTTATATAACACAAAATCAGCAATTCACGCACTAAAACAATCTGGCCAACAGCTTTTACCATTGACTCATACCGTTGAGACGCTATTTCAGACTTTCCTCCCGGAGGAGCATTCCAAATACACAGCAGTCTATGAGACTATTTACAATGGGAAAGCTGACAATGTTGACGAGGCATTTGGAATATGGACCTCCCGCTCACTTGTCATCAACGCGAATACCAATAACCATAAGGATCTGAAGGACGTATGCCATGGGTGGTGTGTGATAGTAGTATTTGGAGACTTTGAGTGCGGCGATCCCTGCTTTCCTGAGCTTGGAGTCAAGATTGATTGTACCCCTGGTATGTAGAGACTCCTGCCCATCTTATCCAATTCCAACAAGTGACTAAGATATATTCTCTAGGTTCCATTATATTCACGCGTTCCTATGCAGTGGAACATTATATTGGCTCTTTTGTGGGAAATCGGTGTAGTGTTGTCCACTTTACACATCAAGCAGTGCACGATGCATATGTGGAGAAGACGGGGAAGCCCTTGTGGGAGTTCAATAAGATGCCTAAATGGTGGCAGAAGTTGTGCATGCATCTGAATGTATAATAATGTTCCTAATCATTGATTTTTCTATTTAGTATGGGTATGCACTCACACTCCGCTGTCCCGGATCTTGATAATCCGGATACCTCGCTGTGTCGTGCGAATCTCAGTAAGTTCTGAATTTCTTTACACCAAAGCCTAGCCTGTTGTCCTGGATCACTGGCTATGCCGGATGGATTCTTAGGATTTTGTCCATCCGGGATAGCTGGGTGCTAGTGTATAGTTTTGAGCTTGGCCTTCCCTCGTTTGCAAGGCTGTGCCCCCAAAATCATACCTCCAAACTATACGCCGAAAGCTATACGCCCAAAACCATACGCCTATAACCATACGCCGAAAACCATACGCCTATAACCATACGCCCAAAACCATACGCCCAAAGCCAAACCATACGCCCAAACCCATATGCCAAAAACCATGTGCCCAAAACCATACGCCCAAAAGCCATACGCCCAAAGCCAAACCATACTCCCAAAACCATATGCCCAAAACTATATGCCCAAAAGCCATATGCCCAAAGCCAAACTATACGCCCAAAGCCATACGCCCAAAGCCATACACCCAAAACCATCCCCCCGGAACCATACGCCTAAAGCCATACACCCAAAAACATACGCCCAAAACCATGCACCCAAAACCATAGGCCCAAAAGCCATACGCCCAAAGCCAAACCATACGCCCAAAGCCATACACCCAAAACCATACGCCAAAGAGAGTCACCTAAAACCATCGCTTTTTATACACCATAGTGAGCGCCCAGTTTAACCAACTATCAGCAAGTTTAGGGTAAGTGATTGCCTGAACCTCAGACCAGATGTAAATAGTGGCTACTATGGGGGTGGATGGCTTGCAAGGCATGTGAGACGTGACGCCTAAACCAATAGTCTTAGAATGAAAAGCCCAAAACTGAATGCACAAAGCCATAAGCCCAAAGCCATACACCCTGAATCAGATCACGAAATGATAAGCCGGAGACCATATCCTCAGGAAGATAGGAATCGTCGATGCACTACTATACAACTATACGCTTAGAGTTATGTACCCGGAATCATATGCTTAGAAGTACTTAGAAACATACCTAGATTATCCGCTTACAATCATATACTGAGAGGGATTTCCAAACACTATTTATCTCAAACGAGAAGCCCAAATCATAATGATAATGTGAGCAATATATTCAAATCCTATCTTTTGAGATTGTTGCCGGATTGCTATATGGAATATCCAAATAGTGGAGTCATCATACTAGACTTACGAAGTAATTAGGGGGTGTTTGGCCAGCCAATTCTGATCTCAAATTGTGATTTCAGATCAGAATTGAGAGGCCAAACACCCCTTAGATTTCAACATGCCATTTGTTTAGTCAGAGAATATCACTCGTAAGAATAAGTAGGGCCCCGCCCAGGGGCAAGAGTGGGGAACGAGAAGACGGGGGCCTGTATAGACAATCAGCGGGGAAAGTAAAATCCCCGCCCCGCCCCACAGCCCAGCAAGAGCCCCGTCTCATACGGGGCGGGGAGGAACAGCAAAGAGTTGACCCCAGGCCGGAGTAATGGCGGGGTCACAAAGTGAAAACCGGCCCCGCCCCGCTCCGTAACGAAAACTAGACTGACCTAAAGAAAGCATCCAGGACTCCAGCCCATAACAGTGGTAAACGCAACCTCGCAGTCAGGCAAGAGGCCGATGAGCTGCAAGGGGCCGATGCAAGTCCGGAACCCCAGAGGAAGGTGGCCCACCAGGTGGGGCCAATCGATGCCAGGATTGAGGTTGAGCCGTGCACACGCGATGGGGAGTATAATCTGAGTTGGCAACTTGCTGACAGGGCTCGTCCGACGAACAGGCCATCTCCGTTTACTCCTAATCCAGGTCACTATCATGTGTCTACACCTTCTAAGCAGGCAGAGGCGAGAAGGTCAACCGCGCATCTTTTGATGCTTGCCTTAGGGGCCGAGCAGCCTGTGACCACATTGGCGACACAAGTCGATACGCCCGGCAGAAGCCATTCCCCCTCCGAGGATCCCCATACCGGCGATGTGTGATCGGATATTCCGACAGCTGAAGCAGTCGGATGAGAATTTCGCCCGCCCGCTGACTCCACAACCGACTCGAGTGAATACTCTACACCTGGTAAGTTCCGGTTACGACTACCAGGCTTTTCATCCATTCCGTTGGCCAGGTCGGCCGCATTTCCCGCAGAAAGGGGCGTTGGGAGTCCGCTCAAGTCCGTTTCTGTCCTGGCTCACGCGCTCTGCCAACAAGGCTCACATGCCCCGACCAACGTGGCTAATATCTGGCTAGCTGAGGGTGCAGGTCGATTTCAACCAATTTACAAGTACTAGGCCACAATGGACCCTTCGACCTTTCCTTTTAGAGTTTTGATTTTTGTTTCTAGAGTTCAAGTTATTCTCTCTGTTTCCTGACTATTTCTGTTTTAGATTAGCCCACTATGTCTGGGCTGCTTGCCCTGATCAGTATACATAATTTAGACCTGCGACTGTCCGCAGATCCTGCACGTGTTTCCTTTGGTGTTTTTCATTTGGAGTTTAACTTTTAGAGTTTTGCGAGTTATCCTCGTGTTTTTTCCAACACATTTCTTGCTTGGATTGGCCCAGCTGTTGCCGTTCCAGGTTACCCAAACCCAATATAGTCTACAGACACATTGATGCTCTACGGAGTCCCTCCTAGAGTGGTGCAGACTATTCATGTTTGCCACGAGCTGTTCTGCGCTTACCTGGTCAGCTCGTGGGACCTCCTCTCGGAATCTTCGCAGATCATCCTTGCTCTTTTCCAGCTCTTTTTCATTTGGTGTATGTTTTCTCTGCTGGCTTTAGCGGTTTGCTCTTTGGACTTGTGCAGATCATTCTTGTTCTTCTCGAGGTGTTTTTCGTTCGGGCTTGCCCCTTTCATTACTATTCCTATCCATGCCTTTCATATTATATCCCATTAGTTGAGCCTTTGCAGCAGCTTTCACTTGCTGCGATTAGCGTCCGGCCCCGAGCCCTAGCCTTACGCGCATTTGTTTCTGTCGACTTGGAAGACCTACTCAAACTAGATTAGTCCATACATTCTGATAAACCTTTTTTCATCCGGTTCAGGAACCCCAAGTACCTAACACTCGTATTGCCTCAGTGAAATCACAGCGTGGCCAAGTCTTCAGGTGAAAATTCCGATATATCAGGTATCAAGCTCCAATTTGGACGTGCGGTGTGTGCTGACGGCAGCGGATATCAAAGCAAGTGATGAACTGTGAATGTCCTTTGTTCTTAAAGAAGCCGGGCTGACCATTTCGATCTTCCGAGTTCACACTCAATATCCTGCCCTTAGCTACCTACCAATAGATGCTTCCTAACACCACCTGCACCTCAACGTCATACACTGCAATTCTCTTCTATCACTATTCACCTGCATAGTATGTCACAACAACAGCGGCGGCTTATGGTGGACTGAGCGCGTTCATCGAGGCAGGAAAGGCAAAGGCAAAAGGTCCTTTGCGGATGTTTCCGGGGATTTGAGTCCAGCCACCAATTAACTATAATAACATCACACAGTGTTGAGTCTGTTATGGCTGGGTCCGCTGTAGGTAGGAGGAGGGATGCCGTGCGGGAGCTAGCTTCTTCACGACTCCCGGTACCAAAGCCTGTCCGGTGCAACCGGCAGCAGGTCTCTGAGTCAGCGGATGAGTGTCTAGACTCTAATGATGGGGAATATGAGGGTAATGATGGCCAGAGTGAGGAGAGTGAGGAGAGTGAGGAGAACGAGTTAGGCCAGCATGGGGACGATATGGATCATCCATCGGCCTGGGGAGCGCAAAGACCAATTGGGCATGAGTTTCGTAGCTTGTAGCGCGCGATACTGACAATCACCTGTGGGAATACCCAGAATTCCAGCAGGAGAATTAGTTACCCCGGACAGAGAACATCTGCTCAAGTACGAGTTAGTCAAAAGGGTTGTACATCTGCCCTTTCCTCCCCTTCGCCCACAGACTGCAATCCACTTGCGATGCCGGTGATAACCCCAAGTCACCCAGATCCAACACTGCGGGAATTGGATAGCGGTGGACAGCAAGCCAGCAGTAGGCGAAATATGGCAACCGAGCTTGAGGGTACCATTCTGGCCAGATCCCGTGACCTGATGTAGGACTGGAGGATATTCGTCAATCCGTTTCCGGACCCAATTACCTTGACCGCAGAAGTGCGCACATGTTGGAGCGATGCCTGGACCAAATTAGGCTTTCCCGACTTTGCGGTTGCTACCCAGCCCTCAAATGTGCAGGTAAGTTACCCTTCATCGATAACCGACATCCTATCCTACACCAAATGGAGTGGCTGCTGGTCACTGATTTGATCCGGGCATAGGACAGCAGATGCAGATCTCAGTATCTGCATACAGCAAAGAAGGCGATAACAGAACTCTATAAGCTCAATATTGAGGATCCTACAGCCTGTGCGCAAAGAGTGGAATACCTACTGGCGGAGGATAGCTTCATTTGCCCGCCGGGCAGCTATGAGGTATCTTTTTGACATTCGGAAGGATTGTTTCTAATTGGGGTAAGACTAAATCCATCCAATCCGGCGGACAGCCAATTTCTCTTCGATTCCTAGCACCCTAGATTCCATGTGTAATCTTTGGTCAATATTAGAATGGCCCGAAAGGGAAAGGCATGACGGATGAGGGTTTCTCTGGATAAGATGGATGGCCCGTTTATGTGTCTGACAGCTGCTATATTATGTCATTTACAGGGAGGTTGGCGGACTGGCATCTGTATCGATAATGTGACTTTCACAAGGGCCACTTCGTGGGGTAAGAAAAATAATGTTTACTAGCAGGTTTCGAAAGTGTCAGGATCACGCCACTGCCCAGGCATCTGGACACTTTTGAAAATAGCAAGTACTCGAGTTGGGTGAAAGGTTAGCTATCGGAGATGGTAGGTGGTAGCTCCGGCGTGAGGTATTCCGAGAGCTAGGACCTGAATGGTTTTTTATCGAGAACTCGTTAAGAAGACACGAGTAATGTAGGCTAGATATGATGGTTTACTTTGGGATAGAGCGTCAGAGTATTAGTAATGATAAGGTAGAAACATATTATATTGATAAGATCTCTTCTCAGTGCTTGTTCTTCTTGATAGCAGCGAAGATGCTTCGATATTTATATTCCACGTCGGAGCAATCGCAGTATACATGCTAACTCCATACGAATCACGGATCTTGCCTGCAACTCTCCGAACTTCACCTGAGTGCGAACACTCGTAGACCCTGAAAACTCTCTACAACACCTTTTGCTCCAGTGGCCAACTTAGCCGGCTGCGCCTCTGTTATTCCTGCTGGTGTGGAGACCACGTCAGGTATCAGCTCTATCCGTTGCTCTGTTGACAACAATGGTTACGAATTATCTTGCCCCGTGCTCTCCGAGGGTAGTCTAACTTGCTAGCCACATGATGGCCAATCTTCTTTTGGTTGGTTCCATCGAGAATTCGACATGCAACTGCATGTTGGATTCTGGTCTTCTGGCATTACACGACTTGTCCACAGGATTGTACCTATGGGCTTTTTCCCTCAGACTCTATCTTTTACCAGCCTGTCCTTTGTGGATGCACCCGATCCACTTACTGGCCATAGTTACCACCTTCATACTCTACACGTCTTTGTCAGTACGAGGGGACTACCATTTGTGCAAAACATCCCATTTCCTTCGACCCACCCTTCCGACTGTCTCTCTTCAAGTGCCTGTAACATTATGCGCCGTCGCCCGATCCACCTGCCTCAACCTGCATATGGTGCCTGAAGGCCCCCTCCCATATATACAGCGAACGGGATCCGGTCGGACAGACGGCCGCGACGTATACGGTGCCATAGGATGTGATCCACAGACAGTCGTCCTTGGTGTTGGGACGCAACTACCCAGGCGGCTGGTGATCACGCCCCGTCCCATCTCCTTGGCTGGAGGGGGTTGTTATTTGTTTCCTTCAATGTTTGTGCATGTCAAGGTAGGGTAACTCTGCCCTGTAAATCCTTACAGGGAGTGCGTGTGCCTAATACGAGCTCCCCTCTTCAAAATGTTCCTCCCGAATACTCTTATGTTTTATTATACAACCTATCTTCCATTTCAAGCTCCACATATTAAGGGTAAAAACCACTGGAATTTACTTGTCCACCGATGGAACACCTTTCTGATGTTACTCGACCTCCCCTTGGCCTGGCATCTCCGGACTTTCCATATGAAATCTTTCCATCACTTCCTGCGCGTTCTTCATACCTTCGGGTGGCTTCCAAGTATTGTCATCCTCCACGCAGGCTTTCCATTTCACAATATCCCCAAGCTCTTTCATCGTTTGATTCCTTCCTTGAACCTTTCCCGTATAAGAAATAATCTCACGGTTTACGTTCTTCCTACCTCCCACTCTAGGTCTTCCTCGATGTGTTCCGGATCTTGTGGGAGTTGTTCGCGATTTGGTATGTTCGAGGCTCGATCGGGTTCCAACAGGCAAACATGGAATACGGGATGAACTTTCCATGGCGGCGATATTTCCAACTTGTATTCCTGACATCCTTTTTTCTCTAGGACTTTGAATGGGCCCTACATTTTGGCACTTAGCTTCTTCGACGGTCGTTTGGTACGTATGTTCCTCGCATTCAACATTACCAAGTCGGCGATCTCGATACTAGGTTGTTCTGTGGCGTTCCGGTCATAATATTTCTTCATTGATTCCCGGGTCGTTTCTATAGTTTGTTTCGCCTGTCGATGTATGTCCTGTATCCAGTGAGCATACATAGTCGCCCCGGGGTTATGAGCTTTTCTTTCTTGCATCTACTCCGTCTGTGGGTGAATGCCGTAGTTGGTGAAGAATGGGCTCATCTTGTGTGCGTTGGTTGCCGAGGTGTTGTAGGCATGTTCGGCGAAGGGCAATGGTTGGTACCAGTCGTTCTGATCGTAATTGACAAATGTTCTTAAGTAACCTTCCAGCACTTGGTTAGTTCCCTCAGTTTGTCTGTCAGTTTGAGGGTGGTACGCCATTGACATGCGTCGTTTAACTCCTAGTATCTTACACAATGATTCCCAAAATTCGCCGGAAAACTTCGTGTCCATATCCGATATACTCTCGGTTGGCAATCTGTGAAGGTTCCAGACTTCTCGAAGGAAGGTGTCCGCAACATCTTTTCCGGTCACTTTTTCATGGAGGCCAATAAAGTGGGCCATCGTTGTAAACCGGTCAACTACAACCATTATCCGGCTCTTGCGCTGTCATTCCGGTAGTTGTGTGCTGAAATCCATCGAAATGGAGCTCCAGGCCGCGTATGGCACTTCTAAAGGTTGAAGCAATCAATACTTGGGATGCCGCAGGGATTTACTGTGTTCACATTGGTCGCAGGATCATACATAGTCTCTGATCCAATCTGCGAGACCTTTCCAGTCGAAATCGCTGGTTACTTTCTCAATCGGCTGTTCCTGTCCGAACTGTCCCGCTACTAACGAATCGTGAAAGCGTTGGGCTATCTCGGTCTGAAGGGCTTCGTCTTCGGGGATGTACAATCGATTCTTGTAGTATAGTGATCCATCTTTGTCTATCCAGTCGTTCGGCATCTTTTTTCCACTTTCTCTTAACCTGACCAGTTCTTGGCCTCGTTCCTGCCACCTCTCATCTTCTTTGCCAGCCACTCTAATTTTGTCTAGAAATCAATCGTTCATTGTTCCTGTCTGGGCTGCATTGACGTGAGCACACTTGATAGCATTACTTTTTCTGACATTTAACCGAGGGTGAGAGCCGATATCAGCGGCGCCAAAGAATTCGTTGTCGCTTGTATCTGCATGAAGGAAACATATTTTGATTCCTTCTTCTTTAACCGTGATGGATCGCTTGGGGTTTAGGTCGCTTGACCCGGAATCCAATTTTGCTCGCTCGGTTGTTGCTCGCTCGGTTATTCCTAGATCTTCTACTTCCATCGAGTCGCCATTGGCAATTGGTGCTATTATGAGTTGGGCTATCCGATCCCCTGCTCTAAATAAGAAGTCTGCTTCGCCATGATTTCGAAGTATGACCTTGACTTCTCCTCTGTAATCCGTATCTATTATACCACCACCCAGTGCTATTCCCATCTTGCTAGCCATTCCACTTCTTGTGGCTAGCCTTCCATAGGTTCCTTCCGACACTCCTATCGCAATACCCGTCTCTACCATTGTCTGTCCTTTTGCTGGTACAAGCCCATCTGTCAGGGCATTGATTTCATTACCATCCGCAAACAGTGATCCACTTGTTGGGACTATCACTTTGCCTGAAAGTATTAGTATCCTGAGGCTTGTAGGTTCGCGTTTTTCTGGGGTAAGGGCCGTCTCTGCACTTCGTCATTGTTTAATTACAGAAATTTGAAAGTGTTCTGTTTTCAACATAGACTGCCCAGCGTGACGAGCTCCCTCCTCAGGACGGTACTCCGGCAGTCTACTTAACGCGTCGGGGTTCCCGCCTCTGCTTCCCAGTCGATAGACTATTTTGAAGTTGTAGTTTGTCAACTCCTGTGCCCATCGGAGTTGCCGCTGGTTCCAGACTTTTTTTGTTAAGAAGGATTGTAGATTTTGGTGGTCGGTATATCTGGTCACAGGTTCTTTTTCTCCTCAGAGGTATCTTTTGCATTCCTTGAACGCTTCCATTATTGCGAGTAATTCTTTGTCTTGTATCGCATAATTTGTTTCCGCGTTGTTCAATTTTCGAGAATGGAAAGCCACCGGGTGAAGCCCTCTTCCTTGGTACTGGGATAAAACGCCTCCGAGCCCGAACTCGCTAGCGTCTGTCGCGACTACAGTTTTCCTTCCTGCGTAAACATGCGATAAGATCAGTGCCGTTGTAAACCTCTTTTTCAACTCCTCAAATGCCTCCTCCTGCTCTCTCCCTCAGTGAAAATCTTTTGGGCTCCTTTTTAACCTTTCGGTTATTGGCTTGCAAACCTTCGAGATATCTTTGCTCAATCGTCAATAGAAGTTTGCGAATCCAATGAATATCTGAACTTCTATAACTGACCTTGCGTGAGCCCAATTTTAGACACGTTTCACTTTCCTGTCACTCATCGTAACTCCTCTTGCCTTGACAATTTATCCTCAGAATTTGCCCTCCTCTTGATGGAATACGATATTTTCAACAAGACTGCTAGTTCATGCTGTTCAAGTCTGTCGCGGACTTGTTGGACCAATTTGATGTGCTCTTCCATATTTTCGCAGTCTATTAGGATGTCATATAGGCAGACGACTACTCCATGGTCCAAGAATTCTCTTAGGATTTTATATATCATTGTCTGAAACATCGCGGGAGCGTTTCCGAGTCCGAAAGGCATGACCTTAGATTCATATTGTCCGTATCTTGTCCGAAAGGCCGTCTTGTGTTCATCGCCCTTTCTCATTCGAATAAGGTGGTTACCATCCTTTAGGTAGAGTTTCATAAAAACTTTTGGTCCGGCAACACAATCTCGGAGCTCATCCATGAGCGGTAGGGGGTATTTATTCAGGATTGTCAGTTTATTGAGGTTTAGGTAGTCTACACACAACCGTAGACTTCTATCTGGTTTTGGAAGGAAGAGGATTGGAGCACCGTAAGGGGATTCGCTATCCGCGATTTTGCCTTCCTCGCGTATATTCTTAAGGTATTTGTCTAGTTCGTTTAGCCGGTGGGCCGACATTGGGTACATTGGACCCAAAGAGGGCTCGGCCCCTTCCTTAAGATTGATGGCGTGGTCGAAGGTCCTTCGAGGTGCCAGCATCTTAGCTTTTCTTTCTTCACCAAGCTCCTTCTACTGCCAGTACGGTTTTGGCAGTGTTTCCAGTTGTATTCCCCCTTCTTCTTCTCGTTCAATCCTTCCCACATACTGTGCTTCTTCGTCGTAAGCCACAGTTGCATCCCACTCAAACAAATCTGCCACTGCCGCGTCTTCGACATGAGTGTGGCACTTGGCTTCTTCGAAAACCCATTACGTTGGGTTCGCAATATTCTTCAGGGGGTGTTTGTTATTCCACCACCCAAAAGGTATGATCAGAACATATTTTCCTGCGTTTGCAATTTCGCAGGATATCGTACTTCGGTGACCCTTGGCACCGATCAAATAGCATAGGGTGCGTATACAAAGTTCCTCCTGTAAGGGCAGCTCCGCCATTAAACGTGGTGATTTGTCATCGGGAATGCCTAGCTTCGGTCGGGATTGCTGGCCGTCGTGCCGTATCCTGGTTCATCAGAAAGATGTTTGAACCAGCCTCTAAGAGTACATTTATCGTGTATTTTCGCACTCTTATCTCGATAAATTCCTTCCCTTCGGGGCAGGCGTAATATTTTGGGTTTTTAATGGGTCTTGAGCTTTCGCTCGGGTTTTGATGAAATCTTTTCATCACCGGGGTTACATGTAACATGGGGGTTTGTTACCGCGCCTGCTCAGTTTCGGCTCTTGAAGCCTTCTCAGACAAACTTTTACAATAAGTGTCTAATTTTTTTAATAATGGGCAGCTCACCCCTAGCGGTCTTTACCTCCTGCACAGGAGTTCCCAGATTATAGCAGTGGGGGTTCACTGGAGTACCCCTCGAGTTCGCGACTAGGGTGTGCCGTCCTTTATCGTCGACTTATGCCTCATCGCAGGCTGTCTCCTGCGAGGAGTCCACCGTACCTTCAACTGCAAGTTTGGTCTCACTCCCAAGTCCCCCTCCGACACCATTCATCAGGCATGAACCTTGTGCAACATAGAGGTGCCCCTAGCTTCTATTTTCCTGGCTGTTGTACCTGGAGAGAAAGTGAGGTTGCCAAGGATTTCAACCCTCCTTCGCGTGTGCTGCAACTACAGGCCCGTTCTGAGGAATGGTTGCCTTCTCTTTCCCTTTAGTCTCGTCGACCGCTTTCTTCACTTGTGACGTTTTATGGTTCCCGTAGTGAGCACGGACTACCCATTTTTCTTCGTAATATGGCAACCGGTATCCTCTTTTGGTTTTTTAGCTTTCCTATGGGATTCCTTCACCAACTACGCCGCAGGTCTTTCAATTCGAGCCGGCAACCTCAGTACCCAATCACCGTTGTTGTTGGTACCTGGACGACTATTCACAATATCTCGTCGTCCACAAAAGCTGAGCTGTGGGCCTGGGAACCGCTCTCTTCAAGCTTTCGCCCTGGCCATCAACGGCCACAGTTGCTACCTGGGGGCGTCGCTTTGGTGCAAATGTGGACTGTCGGTTGGGCTTCGCTTGCCCTCGGTATATCGCCGATACTTGTACCTGCTTCCCACAGTATTTCCAAGTGTGGTTTTTCATACCGAATCGTGAGCATTCATCGTCGGATTTCCCTTGATCGACAAATCTTTGATCGTCGCCGCCATTGTGGGCTTCTGCCCACACAGTGTGTTGAACCTCTCCCGCCGGGGCCACCGACCCTTCCTTTTTCAATCTTCTTTGCGCAGCCTTTTTCTTCTTGAGGTCTGCCTTTTCTTTAGCCGTGAACTGCTTTTTTACAGGCTGGGCTGTTCGGCGCGCGGACTCCCCGTAAGGATTTAAAGGGTAAAGTTACCCTACCTTGACGCACACGAACTTCGAAGGAAAAAGATAACACCACCCTCCAGCCCCGGCGTTGAGACGGTGCGTCATCACCGGCCGCCTGGGTGGTTGCGTCCCAACACCAAAGACCACAATCACAGGAACACATCTTATAACACCGTATGCGTCAGGCCGTCCTTCTGACTGGATTCTGTTCGCGGGATATATGAGGGGAGACCTTCGGACACCTTATGCAAGTGGAAGCAGGTGAATCGGACAACGGCACATAAGGTTACGGACACTTGAAGACAGACCGTCGGAAGACTGCGTCGGAGGTAACCGGACCTTTCGCAGAAATCTAGTCCCCCCGTACCTACAAAGTCGTGTAGAGTATGAAGGAGGTAACTGTGCCCAGTAAGTGGATCGGGTGCATCCACAGAGGACAAGTTGGTAAAAGATGGAGTCCGAGGGAAGAATCCCATAGGTATGCTCCCGAGGACAAGCCATGTCATGCCCCGAGACCCGAATACAACATGTAGTCGCATGTCGAATTCTCGACGGAACCAACCAAGGAAGAATGGCCATCTTCGGTCCAGCGAGTTAGACTACCCTCGATGAGCCCGGGGGCAAGATAACTCGTAACGGTTGTTGTCAATGGATAAAGCGGAGGTGCTGATACCTGATGTGGTCTCCTCATGCTCAGGAATAACAGAAGCGCAAACCGATAAGTTGGCCATGTGAGCAAAAGCTGTTGTAGAGAGTTTTCCGGGTCTACGAGTGTTCGCACTCAGATGAAGTTCGCAGCGTTGCGGGCAAGGTACTTAGTTAGTATAGAGTTAGCATGTATACCGCGATTGCTCAGACGAGGAATATTAATATTGAAGCATCTTCGCTGCTATTAGACACAACAAGCACGGAGAAGAGATCTTATCAATTTAATAAGTTTTTATCTTATCGCTATCAATACTTCGAGGATCTATCCCATAGTGTACCATTATATCTAGCCTACATTACTCCAGTGTTCTTAGCGAGTTGTCCGATATAAATCGATTGACATCAGCAAAAAAACTCGATTTTGCATCCACACGCATCTGAACGCACCCTGTAGTGGAGTTTGCATCTGGTCAGCATCCTGTACCTTCCATGAATCGAGTTTTAAACTTCAGAAGCCAAAATAGAAATGTAAATGTTGTCCGTTAGGGCTGAAAATTCATGTTTGTCTACATAATTGTTAGATTAATCTTAAAATGAAACGGCTTTTTTGATTACATAACTTCAAAAAAATTGTGCCACAGAACGCAGCCAGAAGATGCAGGGTGCGCTGAAATGCAAATAACGCAAACTGATTTATTTTGCAGATGGAGATCCTAGCTGTCAGAATACCTCACGCCGAAACTAGCACCCAACAGTATATTGATACTTCTCATCGTTACCAAGACGAATGTTTGGCAGACACACTCAAACTCCCAAAGACAAAAAACCTTTGGAACCAAGACCTACGAGGACTACCTCAATAGAAGAAGTCCTCATCCCTATACCCGAATTAGGGACTCAAAATCCCTACAACCATTCTTATTTCTGTTGGATAAACCCAGAAAATACCGTTACCCTCGAAGACATAGCCACACTATACCAATACCAGTATGGCAAGGAATTCCCCTATCACATCCCCGCGGAGATAACAAACTCCATTTGGTACACCCCGTACCCTGAGCCTGATATACTCTCAAGCCAGTGTTTTGAGATACCGGCAGTTTGGGGAGGAAACAAAAGATAAGTTTCCCGAGAAAAGAAACCATAAAAGATGGGTTCTGACCCCAAAGGGCCTGAAGTCATGGAATGACGACAGGAAGAAGCAGACAAAGGAAACGAAGGGAAAGATGAGCACGCCTCCACGGCAGCTCCCAGTGTGGAGACAACCGTCACCCACCTAGCCCGGTGGCTTTCAGCGGACCAGGCGCCTCGATCCCCTAGTGGACTACGCTTCCTAGCGAAATTCGGGAAGGCTCCTAGACATGGTCGCCGAACTCGTGAACTTACTGAATCTGTCATGACCTGTCAGATCTGAAGATTAGTGCAGATCCTCGCCCAATTTGACCGAAAACTTACTGTCTGTCAAGATAGACATCATCTTGCGTTCAGCTCCCTCCCGACCAACATCTTATTAATGGCCCAAGAACTTGTAACCGTCAAAAATCAGTGAAATCCTGGGTCCAGATAGGCGGTCGAGAACTCGCCCGAATAGATGAACAAGTACCACTTTTGGACTTGGATTCTCAAAAGGTCCAGGAAAGCTTCGCAACCCAGGTCGCGGAACGACGGGGGGAGACGGACGAAAGACAAGCCAGATACGAGGCTGGCACCTCCCATCTCCACGAAGCCGTGCAAGGGACTGCCGAACCGTCCATGCATCGGGACCTACTCCTGGACCAGGAAATCGTTAGGATAAACGAGCAGCACAAACGGGATCTGGCAAATCACAAGATAAGTATTAATCTTGTGAGAGATGAGCTACGACAGCACCAGGAGTCACGAGATGCCCAAGATGGTGAGATCGCGGTGCTTAAACCTCTGGTAGAACTGTTGAGGGAGCAGGTCAAGGGAAACGGGAAAGTCTCAGATTCCACACCAGAAGCTTCAGGGGCGGGTGGAGGAAGACCACCACCACCCCGACGACACGGAGCGGCAGGAACCCCAGGCGGCCGAGGGGGAGGTGACCCCCATGATGACGAGGAAGGATCTGGAAGGAAGCCAGATGAGAATAGGAGAGGAAAACGGGACGAGAGACCAGCACCCCAGCCAGAAGAAGACAACTCTGACGCCGAAAAAAGTGAGTTTAACCTGTTCTCACGGGTCATGGCCAATGCATTGGGACAACGCACGAGAGTTCCAGCGGAACCCCCTGCCATGTTTCGAATCGAAAAACACTAAGATATATGTATGTGGCTATTATCATGTACGGATTGTTTTGGTTGAAACCGTTGGCGATGGGAAAATGAGGCACAACGAATCCGATACGCCATATGCCGAATGGATGGGAAAGAAGTCGCACCATTTGCGTTAACCTACCGACGACAAATGACTGGAGAAATAGGTTATACGAGACAAGAAGGATACGAGTTCTGGCACCTCTTTGCAGAACAAGCACTGCGACGCTTCAGACCCACCTATGAAGCGGAAAGATCCCTACGAGAAATGGGATCGGTCAACTATCGCAGTGAAGTTGCTAAATTCTTGATCGAGATGGAAAGTTTAAATATCCATCCATGAGTTACTGGGATAGCCTGGAGAAAAATGATTGAAGACGAACTCCCTGTCGAACCATTGCGACGACTCTCACATACAGAATATGTCAATGATGAGGAATGGTTAGAAGCAGTCAGGACCGTAACCTGAGCAGAAGAAGATTTCAAAGAATGAAAAGATCCTGGATGGGGCGGTCCCTCCGGAGCGACACGAGGCGAGAAAAGCAAGTTCGAGGATTCGAAGCCAACGGTACCCGCAAAGCGTGTAAAAAAGCAATACACGGCTAAGGAAAAGGCGGATTGCCAGAAAAAAAAGGCTGGGGAAAGAAAGGTGAAGAAAGAAGAGTTGGTGGCACCGGCGGGGGAGGTTGGCCACAAGGTGTGGGCAGAAGCTCAGCAGGGCATCGATCAAGAGGTTGTCGATAAACAGCAATCTGACAACGAATGCAGGCGATGCGGAATGAATAACCACGCTTGGATATCCTGTCGAAAACGGATACAAGTATGGGCTCTATATCGAGTGCAATCAAAGCCCAAACGACAGTCTGCATTCGCGCCAAAACGACGCGCCCTGGTAGCCAGTGTGGCAGTTGATGGCCAGGGAGAAAGCTCAAAGCGAGCGGCGCACAGGCCTCCGGCTTGGGCCTTTGAAGGTGACGACATTTTATAAAAAGACATCCGGGTACCGACAACAAAGGTGTTCGAGTAGTGTGGGTGCCGCCTTGAATCGAAAGACCTGGGGCGTAGTTGCTAACGATATCCCACCGGAAGGCTAAAAGACTAAAGGATACCGGTTGCCATTTTACGTCCAAAAATGGGTAGTCTGTGCGTACCACGAGAGCTATAAAAAATTACAAGTGAAGAAAGCGGTCGATGAGACAAAAAGGGAAAGAGAAGACTATCATTCATCAGAACGGGACTAGAGTTGCATGACACGCGAAGGGGAGTTGAAATCTAGCGTAATCTGACTTTCTCTCCGGGTAAAATGGCTGGGCAAATAGAAGCTGGGTGCGCCTGTATTGTGCACAAGGTTCATGCCTGACAAATGATGTCCGAGGGGGGCTCGGGAGTGAGACCAAACTCGAAGGCGAACGTACAGTGGACTCGTCGCAGAGGACAGTCTCATATGAGGGATAAGTCGACGATAAGGGACTGCACATCATAGTCATGAACTCGAGAGGTACTCTTGTGAACCACCACTCCTGTGATATGGGAACTTCTCCGCAGGAGGTAAAGACAGCTGGTAGTGGGCTGCCCGATATCACAAAATTAGACACTTTGTATAAGAAGTTTGTCTGAGGAGGCTCCAAGAGCCGAAACTGCACTGGCGCGGTAACAAACTCCCACGCTATTTGAAACGGCGACGATGAAGAGTTTTCATCAAAACCAGAGCGAAGGCTCAAGACCCGTTAAAAAACCCAAGCATTTCACCTGCACAAAAGGAAAGGCGTTTATTGAATTAAAAGGACAAACAAAAGTGATAAGCGTACTCTTAGATTCCGGTTCAATTATCCTTCTCATGAACCAAAACACAGCACGCCGGCGCGAAATCCCGACCGAAGCTAGGCATTCTCCATTACAAATCACAACCTTCGATGGCGAAACCGCGCCTCCTCGAGGAATATTCTATACCCATCTTATTCTCCTAGAAATCAGTGCCAACGGCCACCGAAGCATGATATCCTGCGAAATTGCGAACGCAGGAAGATATGATTTAATCAAACCCTTTGAGTGGTGGTATAACGATCACGCCCTCAACAATATAGCAGACGCAAGTAAATGGGCCTTTGAAGAAACAAGGTGCCACGCTCATATAGAAGATGAAGCGGTGCCTGATATGTTTGAAAGGGATGAAACTGTGGCTTACGATGAGGAAGCACAGTATGTGGGACGGATAGAACGAGAGGAAGAAGGGGGAGTACAGTTGAAGCCGCTGCCAAAACCGTATTGGCAGTATAAGGAGCTTTCGAAGAGTAAAAAGACACAAGGTTGGCGCCTGGAAGGACTTTCGATCATGCCATCAACCGTAAAGAACGGGCCGAGCCCCCATGGGGTCCAATTTATCCAATGTCAGCACACCAGTTGAACGAGCTGGATAAGTACCTCAAGACAAGGATGGCTGAGGGAAAAATAGCTGACAGCGGATCCCCTTACGGCGCTCCGATCCTCTTCGTTCCGAAACCAGATGGATGTCTGCGACTAGACGTAGACTATAGGAACCTCAACCAGTTGACGATCCTGAATAAATACCCCCTACCACTCATGAACGAACTCCGAGACCACGTTGTTGGAGCCAAGGTATTCGCAAAACTTGACCTAAACGCCGGATATTATCTTATTCGAATGAGGAAAGGCGATCAGCATAAAACAGCCTTTCGTACACGATACGGTGAGTACCAATACAAAGTCATGCTTTTCGGGCTGGTGAACGCCCCTGCGACGTTTCAGACAATGATGAACAAAATCCTAAGGGAATTCTTGGACTACGGAGTAGTCGTCTAGTTAGACGATATCCTGATATACTCCGAAAATATTGAGGACCATATTACGTTTGGCCAAAAAGGGCTTGACCGGCTCGAACCGGACGACTTAGCTGTCTCATTAAAGAAGTCGGTATTCCATCAAGATGAGGTCGAATTCCTAGGATACATGGTCCAGACAAGCGGAGTCACCATCAGTGATAGAAAAGTGAAAAGCGTGCAAAACTGGGCACACCCGAGATCGGTTAAAGAAGTACAAATTTTGATTGGATTGGCAAACCTTTACCGATGATTCATCAAAGACTTCTCAAAAATATGCAAGCGAATAACTGAGACGTTGAAGGGAAACCCAATGGATTTTCACAGGGGAAGAGAACAGGAAGAGGTGTTTGAGGAGTTGAAAAAGAGGTTTACAACTGCACCAATTTTATCTCATTTTTACACAGGAAGAAAAACGGTGGTTGAAACAGACGCAAGCGACTTTGCGCTTGGATATGTACTATCTCAATACCTGGGGAGACGGCTTCACCCAGTAGCTTTCCATTCTCGAAAACTAAACAGCGCTGAAAGAAATTATGTGATACATGACAAAGAATTACTCGCAATCATGGAAGCGTTTAAAGAATGGAAAAGATACCTCTGGGGAGAAGAAGAGCCCGTGACGGGATATACCGACCACCAAAACCTGCAGTCCTTTTTGACCAAAAAAGTCTGGAACCAACGGCAAATTCGATGGGCACCGGAGGTGACCAACTATAACTTCAAAATAGTCTACCGTCCGGAAAGCCGGGGCGGGAAGCCCGACCCGTTACGTAGACGGCCAGAGTACCATCCTGAGGTGGGAGCTCGTCACAGTGAACAGTCAATTTTGAAATCTGAACATTATCAAATTTCGGTAATTCATCAAAAACTAAGCGCGGAGACACCTCTCATCCCAGAAACACGCGAATCTGGAAATCTAAGGATTATGAAGCTTTCGGACAAGGTTACAACCCTGACAAAAGGATCACGGTTTGGGGCTGGTCATGACATCTACGCCCTGACAGACGGCCTGGTACCTGCAAAAGGACAGACAATGGTGGAGACGGGTATTGCGATAGGATTGCCGGAGGGTAGCTATGGAAGGCTAGCCGCGAGAAGTGGTAGGGCTAGCAAGATGGGAATTGCAGTGGGCGGTGGTGTAATAGATGCGGATTACAACGGAGAAGTTAAAGTCATACTTCGAAATCATGACAAAGCCGACTGCATGTTTAAAGCAGGAGATTGCATAGTGCAACACATAATAGAGAAAATTGCCAATGCCGACGCCATGGAAGTAGATAATCTAGGAGTAACAGAGAGAGGAAAAATGGGTTTTGGGTCAAGCGATCTAAACCCTAAGCGATCCATCACGGCCAAAGAAGAAGAAGACAAAATATGGTTCCTCCACGCAGACACAAGCGAAAAAGAATTCATTTGCGCACCTGATATCGGCTATCACCATCGGTTAATGAAGGAAAGAGAAATGTTATCAAGGATTCACGTCAATGCAGCCCTGACGCGAACAATGAACGATGAATTTCTAGACAAGTTTAGGATGACTGGAAAGGCCGACAAGAAGTGGCAGAACCGAGGCCGTGAACCGGCTATGATCAGAGAAGGCGGAATAAAGATCCCGGACGAATGGACAGAAAAGGATGGGTTACTATATTACAAAAATCATTTATACATCCCCGAGAACGAAGCCCTTCAAACCCAGATAGCCCAAGGCTGTCACGAGTCATTAGTAGCGGGGCTCTTTGGACAGGAAAAACTATTGTGATAGTAAAGAGGGACTTTTACTGGGAAGGACTCGCAGATTGGATCAGAGATTATGTACGATCCAGCGACAAATGTCAACACAGCAAGTCCTCACGGCATGCTAAGTACGGGTTACTTCAACCTTTAGCAGTACCCTATGCCGCCTGGTCCTCCATATCGACGGATTTCATCACGCAACTACCGGAATCACGGGGCAAGATCCAGATCATGCTAGTAGTAGACCGGTTTACCAAGATTGCTCATTATATCGGCCTCCACGAAAATGCGACCGCAAAGGATGTTGCGGATACCTTCCTTCGGGAAGTCTTGAACCTTCATGGATTACCGACCGAAATCATATCGGACGTGGACGCCAAGTTTTCCGGCGAATTCCGGGAATCATGGGGCAAAATTCTAGGGGTTAAAAGGCGCTCTGTCAACGGCGTATCACCCTCAGACTGAAGGACAAACTGAAAGAACCAACCTAGTGCTGCAAGGTTACTTACGGACATTTGTCAACTACGATCAGGACGACTCATACCAACTATTGTTGTTAGCCGAACACGCCTACAACAACTCAGCAAAAAATGGACATAAAATGAGCTCATTCTTCGCCAACTACGGTTTTCACCCACAAACGGAGTGGATGAAAGAAAGAGAGGCTCATAACCCGGGGGCGACAATTTGTGCTCACTGGATGCAAGACATATATCAACAGGCGATACAAACCTTAGAGAATACACGGGAATCGATGAAGAGATTTATGACCGAAAAGCGACGGAACAGGCCAGCATCGAGGTCGGCGACTTGGTGATATTGAATGCGAAAAACATACGTACCAAACCACCATCGAAGAAGCTGAGTCCTCTGCTGTATGGCCCGTTCAAGGTCTCAGAGAAGCAAGGAAGTCGGGCATACAAGCTGGAAATATCGGCATGGTGGAACATTCATCCCGTGTTTCACGTTTCGCTGTTAGAACCCTACCGAGCCGCGAACCGACCAAATCGCGAACAACCCGCCCAAGACCCCAAAGAGATCGAGGGCGATTTAGAGTAGGAGGTAGAAAGGATTGTGAAGAGTGAGATCATTTCCTACATAAGAAAGGTTCGAAGAAGGAATAAATCGATGAAAGAGCGTCAGTATTTTGTAAAATGGAAAGGCTGTGTGTAGGACGAAAATACACGGGAGCCACCCGAATGTATGCACAACGCACCGGAAGAGGTGGAAAGGTTTGATAGACAAAACCGGGAGATGCCGGGCCCGAGAGTGGTCATGTAACATAATAAAGGTCTTCCATCAGTGGACAAGTAAACGCTGGTGGTTTTTACACCGCCTATATGGAGCTCGAGACGGAATACAGATTGTATAATAGACATAGTGTATTCAGGACGAACACTTCGAAGGGGGGAGCTCGTGTTAGGCGCACGGACTCCCAGTAAGGATTTACAGGGTAAAGTTACCCTACCTTAACGCTCATGAACTTCGAAGGAAAAAGATAACAGCCCCCTCCAGCCCCAGCGTTGGGATGGCGCGTCATCACTGGCCGCCAGGGTAGTTGCGTCCCAACACCAAAGACCAGTATTAAGGGAACACATCTTATCACACCGTATACGTCGCGGCCATCCGTCCGACCGGATTCTGTTTGCAGGATATATGGGCGGAAGCCTTCGGACACCTTATGTAAGTGGAAGTAGGTGAATCGGACGACGGCACATAAGGTTACAGACACTTGAAGACAGATAGTCAGAACAGTGGGTCGGAAGTAACGGGACACTTCGCACGAAAGTTAGTGTAGAGTATGAAGGAGGTAACTATGCCCAGTAAGTGGAGCGGGTGCATCCACAGAGGACAAGTTGGTAAAAGATGGAGTCCGAGGGAAGAAGCGCATAGGTACGATCCCGAAAACAAGTCGTGTAATGCCGGAAGACGTGAATACGACATGCAGTCGCAAGTCGAATTCTCGATGGAACCAACCAACAAAGAATGGCCATCTTTGGTCCAGCGAGTTAGACTACCCTCGATGAGCACCGGGGCAAGATAACTCGTAACCATTTTTGTCAACGGATAAAACGGATGTCCTGACACCTGACGTGGTCTCCACACCCTCAGGAATAACAGAATCGCAAATCGATAAGTTGGCCATATGAGCAAAAGCTGTGGTAGAGAGTTTTCAGGGTCTACGACTGTTCGCACTCAGATGAAGTTCGCAGAGTTGCGGGCAAGGTACTTAGTTAGTATAGAGTTAGCATGTATACCGCGATTGCTCAGACGCGGAATATAAATATCGAACCATCTTCGCTGCTATTAGAAACAACAAGCACTGAGAAGAGATCTTATCAATATAATAAGTTTTTATCTTATCGTTAGCAATACTTGGACGATCTATTCCAAAGTATACCATTATATCTAGCCTATATTACTCGCGTCTTCTTAGCGAGTTCTCGGATATAAATCGATTCAGGTCCTCCCTGTCGGAATACCTCACGCCGAAGCTATCACCTAACACATCCTATCTTTTGAGATAGTTGCTGCATTGCTACATTGAATATCCTAATAGTCCAGTCATCATACTAGATCTACAAAATAATTAGGCGATGTTTGGTCCGCCAATTCTGATCTCTAATTGTGATTTCAGATCAGAACTGAGAGGCCAAACACCCCTTAGATTTCAACCAGCTATTTGTTTAGTCACGGAATATCACTCGTACGAATAAGTGGACCGCGCACAGGGGCAAGAGTCGCGGATGAGAAGACAGGGGCCGTCTAGGAAATTGGCTGGAAAAGTAAAATACCTGCCCAGCCCCATAGCCCGGCCAGGGCCCCTTGTCTGGCAGGGCGGGGAGGAAGGGCACAGAGTTGACCCCGGGCTGGAGTAACGGCCAGGTCACAAAATGAAAACCCACCCCGCCCTGCCCCATAATGAACACAAAACATGTCTTACTTAAACCCCCGGTAGATGATTCAACTTCTCTAGGTACTCGACCCTGAAGGCCGTTGAGTGCTTGAAGCTTTTTTACCCGTGAATAGGTTTGGCAGGGTCGCTGAATCTGGCTTGGTATTGCTACCTTTCGCTCAGCCACAGACTTTGGCTTAGGTCCTCGATGAGTGGTGGTCATATTGAATGACTGTGGTTCCAGTGGCATTTTCGCAGTTGCTTTTTGCACTTCATTTCTTGATATCTGGATAGCAATATCAGAGAATTTACCGGAGCTTTCTCTCTAACACCTCCAGTACCAGTATCATACTCATGATGTGTTGTTGTCATTTCTCCACGATTGTTCACACTAGTGCATGTCGTGCCTGTCGCATTCGGCTCAAAATATTCTTGGCGGCATAGCGAGTTTGGCGGGTTTTTACGGTATATGCAGAGGCGTCTGCTACCCCTGCTCGTTCCAATACTTCACCCCTACCCCTATTACTATCATAAATACCCCTGTTCCCAGCCCGCCCGTTTCTGTCGTCTTCAAGCGCTTGTCAAGGACTGTACTTGTACTAGTACTGGAGTTGGGTACAAGGGTTGGGAACCAAGCTTCTTCCCCCTATTTTCCTCTAAAGGGCAAAGTGCACCTTTCTCAACACCACATAACTATCTCGAGTTTTTCGCGTAACGTGACTCGTCAGGTTACACGAATACAGTACCCACACCACATACTAGAACATGGCTTCTTCTGGTGCAACGGATATGGATAGGCCCTCCACCCCCACAACTCCCACACCAAAAGGTACAGAGAAGGCAACAGGCGAAGCACAGACTATGAAATTAGTTCTCGACTACCTACATGCGCACGGCCCCGAAAGGGATTCACAAGCCATGACTACCCTCCAAAGGCTGGCAAGTGAAGAGATTACTGATGTGCAAATGACGATCATGCAGCTGGTTTTAGGCCTTACCCAGCAGGTCAAAACACTCACCGCAAACGTTCAGAACCTCACAGGGATGGTGCAAGACCTGCGCACTGTGGAGAAAAGCAGCAAAACGAATGATAGACCCAAGAAGGCTGCGACACAACGGCCTGAAATGGAAACGAAAAGCTACGCTCAAGCAGCAAAACAATACAACGAATCCAATCCTGAAACCCTGACCAAACGTGGCAGGAAAAGGAAAGGAAGCGCTGGACTAACACCCCCACATCAGCTCCAAGCGAGGAACGCCTGGGACGGCAACCACAACACCAGGTCGGACGAAAACCCCGCAGGCCAGAGGGTAGTCAGGGCACTGAAAGCACAAAATTCAAGAGCAACAAAGAGAAAGATGTTTGCCACCCGTAGCATCGCGAAACCCCTGACCGACCCCATCAAGAATGATGCGGAAATCGCAACTGCGCTGGCTGAAACCCTAATCGGCTGTGCCTGTAGCGCCCCGGTGAGCCTCCAAGTCAACTCCAATATAGTCAACGGCACTATTACAATAACAATCCCAGCGGGCACCGACGCCGGACAGTACATGAGATACGCGGAAAAGATGACCGAAGCACTCAACCGAGCCGTAGAAACAGGCGCATCAAATTACATGCCGTTCCGAACAGTCCCAACACACGTCAACCTGATGGTCCAAGGAATCTTTTACCACTCTGTGCCTGACAACAATACTGACCTTGATGCGAGTATCAAGGGGCAATTCACGAAAGCTAATAATGTCAATGTGACCTTGGCTAAATTTCTGAAGGAAGAACTGAAGAGCAAGACTCCCGCGAAGAAAGCTACCTCAATCCTCGTCAAGATGCCCGAGGCGGATGCAACTAAATTTGAGCTCAGATTCCTGTTCATGAGTAAACACAAAGAGGCCAAAATTATGTGGCACGCAACACCAACCACACAATGTACGAGATGCTGGAAATACGGGCACCCTAGCGTGGGATACAAAGAATCTACCGATCTATGCCCTGTTTGCTTCCTTAAACACCGGGAGGAGGACCACAAGTGTCCTGAGACTGCCTGCTGTGGATACGTGAAACTCATACCCGGATGTTGCGACATGACCCCACTAAAATGCCCTGCCTGCGAAGGATTACACGCAGCTAAGGACAGAGAGTGCCCGGAGAAGATCAGGCTGAAGGAGGAAGAACAGAGGAATTATGATCAGCGGATGGCTTCCCTAGCCGATGCAAGTAGGATGGACACCCAAAATTAGGCCCGTTGGCTGTAATGGCGGGTAGCCCAAGAAGAGAAGAAACGAAAAGAGTGAGATTGAAAGTTGCATAGCATAATTGCAAAGGGAGCAATAATGCTTTTATTATCTTATTTCATATTGTTAAGAATTTTGATATATTCTTCGTATGTGTTCAAGACCCACCACTTTATAAAGGAGACCCCCTAAGGGCTCCAGGATATGAGTGTATTTTTCAGAAAACAGAGAAAGTTCGAGTATCTACTTACATTTCTTTGAGGGTGCTATGGAAAATTTCTTTTGTAATTTTTCCTTGTATTGAGGATGTTTTGTATTGGAGAATTTTTACGAAGGAAGGCAAACTAGTTGGTGAGAGCAAATCGGCCGGCATAGTCAACGCCTACAAGAGGCGAACGGAAGAAGGAAACTCAGTACAAGCGGAATCTCTTTTCAGAGAAACGAACAAACCGACAATTATAGTCGGAGACCTAAACCTACATACGTCCCTAACAGATCCCATGAGAGTCCTATTGAGCTCGGCAAGGAAGAATGGGGAGACCTATATGAGGAGAGCAGCCCTGAGTGGATACACAATTCTAAACACGCCAGGAATCTATACGAGATTCCCGGATAACGTCATGCTACATCGACCATCCATTATCAACTATTCAATAGCCAATGCGGCAATGTTCAATAAGCTATCGAGATGGAGAGACATAACCCAAAGGACGAGCTCGGATCATATCTCTATTGTAACTGAGTTAGACTCAGAGGAGATCGAGCTGGCAAAACCAGCCCCCAACTGGGAAAAAATCAAATGGCGCACAGATAAAGGAAAACCCAACCCGACAATCGAAGCCACACTCAAAGCGTACAGTAACGAAGACTAGGGATATGTCCCAATTACAGAAGCAGCTCATGCGGAGGAGAACTTCCAGAGCAGTCTGAGAAGCCTCATCCTGCTAGCCCGGAGCTGGACAGCAATCAAAAGGCCGACTCGGGGGTTCAAGGTTTTGTGGACACAGGAGTTGAGAGAGCTGAGGAAGATATACACTGCAGCTGCCCGGCGTACAAGACGTGACGGGACTGGAGTTCATGAAAGAGACGAGGAGAAGGGAACATACAAGAAAGCGTTGATCAGAGAGAACAAAAAGGATTGGGATGATTTCCTCGCCTCTGCAAAGAACAATGACGTCTGGATAGCCCACCAATTCACTAAGATACGGGTGCCGAACAGGGTTCCTGGGGGTCAGAACAGCACACCCGAGAGTACTGAACAAATGATAATGTTACACATCTGGCCGCCTGGCGACAACCCGGTGGGGCACACACCAGCGAGAAAACACGACCTAGACAAGGAAAGCAACCGGGAATGGATAGGAGAAATCTCAGAAGTGTTAAAAAAATGCAATTGGAGATCAGCCGCAGGGCCGGACCAAGTAACCTATGGGGTCTGGAAGGGAATCCATTCAGTGAACCCGAAGATATTGCCGATACTCGTAAAAGACATGCTGACTTGGGGAATTCACCCCCCCATGCTCAAAGAGTCGACTGGAGTAATATTACCGAAACCAAGCAAGCCGGACTACGTGGATTGCGCAAGCTTTAGAGTCATAGCCCTAAGGCAAACGTTCTCGAAAATCGTTCAAAGGGTAGGAAACAACCGCCTCGTAACCATAGCTTATGCGGAGGGACTGTACTGCATAAACCAAACAAGGAGCCTCCTACACAGATCAACTGTCGACGCAGCGATCTCTCTACAACACTGGATCAAAGGAGCCCAATTTGCGAAAACCAAGGTCTTATTACTGTTCTTAGACGTGAAGGGGGGGTTCGACAACATTGACCACCGAAAACTGCTAGATGGGCTTTCCAAAAACAATAAGGTGCCGGACTCCCTAATAGACTGGATTCAGAACTTTATCACAACCAGAAACATATCACTGGCATACCCAGGCAGACGGAGAAGGACACCTGCGTTGAATAAGGGAATCCCGCAGGGTTCCCCCTTGTCCCCCCTCCTTTTCGTCATTTACGTCAAACCACTCCACTTGGCGGGAGAACCAACAGAGCTCTTTACAACATCATATGTTGATGACTTTCAGCTTACAGTGGCGAGCAATTCATGGGAAAGAAACGCACCGAGGCTCGAGGAGAAGGCAGCTGAGATGATAGCAGTGGCGCAGTCTCGCGGGCTCTTCTTTAGCATGGCAAAGACAGAATTAATGCACTGGAGGAAGAGGCGCGAAAAGGGCGTCAGATCCGAAAGCAGCGTAACGGTACAATCACATGTCGTCAATCCAGCGGGGTCGGTAGTAAAGTGGCTGGGCTACTAGTTGGCGGACAATGGAGAAACAGCAACACACTTCACAAAGAGTCTTTCCCGGGCGCAGGGGGCTTTCTGGTGATATCAAAGACTCTCACTCCCTGGTAAGAGCCTCTCACCGTATGGGGCTCGGAGACTAGGAAAGGGCATACTCCTACCGCCATTGCTGTATGGCGCAGAATTCCTTATACCCTCAAAAAGGATGTTGAACAAAATGTAGAAGTTCTGGATCCGCATCATGAGGTCGATCACGATCGCTTTTTACGCAACGAATATTTCGGTACTATCGTCGGAGGCCTGTCTAGCCCCCATGGCGCTGTATACGGAACAGATAAGATTAATGGCTGCAGTAAGGATAGTAACGGCCATCCCCGAAAATAACGTCGCCACGGCTGTGCTTCCACAAAGTTTCCCAATCAAAGGGGAGTTTAGGATAGACACAAACCGGAGAAAGGCTTTTGATAAGAATAGAGAAGGCATGAGACCGAAGGTATGGAGCTCCAAATACAACACGACAGCTCAGGTCAGCCTGCCCATAGACGGGGTAGCGGCAAGGGCCATGGAGATCTTCCCAACGGCCCCAATACTAATGCGACCCACAAAACTGTTACGGGAGACACCAGAAGATGCCAAAGGGCATTTCAAGGCTAAGGAAACCGTACGGAAAAACATACACAAAAAGTGGCAGGACGAACCGTACCCACCATATTACGAATATAGGCCACCATACAGGGACTGCTGGAACTTTATGACACTTCCCAAATTCGCGGCTGGAAGAATATACCAGATGAGGGCTAATAAAAGTTACCTCAAGGCCCAAACTGACTGGTCCAATCAGGACCAGGATCCAAAATGCCAACGGTGCAAGGAGGAGTCAGAAACAATGCCACACATCGTCAAATGCCCCACTTTTGAGGGCGCGCGAGCGAACATGAACCCAAAGGCTCTGGATATAAATCCAGAGTCCCCATTATGGAAGAGCAATAAGAAGGGGATCAAGCTGGTGAAGCGGTCATCTTTCTCGTCCGCTCCACCTCCAGCGATTGAAATCTCAACACCATGGGAAATCATCGTGAGAGTGTCCTCCACCTCTGATCTACCCCGTCCGTGGCAACTGCTCGGGGGTTTATCACGCCTTCATCTCTTTACTTCCTCTGGGGCCTTTGGCCTCCCCTCCCGGGGGTTATGGATTCCTTTCTGGTTCCGTTCGTCTTCGCCTTGCGTTGATGTTCCTACCCTTTACCCCACACTTCGCGACACGTCTTGCTTAGCATTTTGCACGGTCGGCAACCCTTCTTCCTCGTCAACGCGCGGTCGCTAGTCTCGGGCTATCGGTGAAGTAGTTGCCCTGGTGGCCCTGCTCTCTGGTATTGCACTCTCTCCTGAGTTGCTCGGTCGGCACGGTTGGCATTCGAAAAATCGTTACCCTGTTTCGGTCCTCCGCGTTCGTACTTCTCGGTCTTTGGCGAGCCTTCCCTCTCCCACTTCCCACGAGTTAGATCCGCTTGCACCGTACTGCTACGCCCCTCCTTAGCTGGCACCTTACTGCCTCCTCGGCTCGCACCCCACTGCCCCTCACGATAGCTGGCACCTCCACTGCTGAGTGGCTCTCCTCGCTGGGTGGCTCCCCTCGCCCTCCTCCCGCTCCCGCGATTTACTCTACGGTCGCACACCTCGCGTGTAGGTTACGCTGG